>Ga0209542_10003097_pt1 | contig 36118 bp, 38 predicted proteins | sample RifCSPhighO2_01_FD_184028 | JGI IMG/M metagenome (GOLD analysis project Ga0209542, IMG submission 184028) | Soil microbial communities from Rifle, Colorado - Rifle CSP2_plank highO2_0.1 (SPAdes) (version 2) | ecosystem: Environmental > Terrestrial > Deep subsurface > Rock core/Sediment ...
AGTAAATTTTATGCTACACTTAAAGGAATGCGAATGGAGATACGGAAAGAAGAAAGAACAGTTGTGCAAAGAGCTTATAGTTTTACTGAAAAAGTATCGTTTTGTTAGAATTTCCTAGTCTAGAGCCCAAGATGATATGAGCGCACTAATAGCAGAAATTTCATCCCCTGTTTATCCTGAACCAGAAGCACGAGTTTTACCTGCATCTCAATTAGTTAAAGAAGCAGAGAGACTAAGAAAAGGCGATATGGTAAAAGTACAAAGAAGCAATGGCGCCATAGAAGAAGGATGGGAAATTGTGGGGTTTAATCCACTAACGGGGGATGCTCGAGTAACAAGAAAAGAAGGGGCGCAAATATTAAAAAAAGAAATATCGCAAAGCCAACTACAATCACTTAATCCGGTAAGAGAAGAAACTACGTTACATAATGCCCAAGACTTTATGCAACTTTTTAAGGCGATAGATGCTGCAGGAAATATACAGGGACATTCTCAAGTCTATGATCCCGCACAATTGAAACACTTAATAAATCAAGTTCGTTCTGGAAAAGAACCAATTGACGTTATAACTAGAGTAGAAGGTATTAGGCAAAAAGTAGCAGAGCTTATAGCAGCAGACAAAATCAGAAGAAGTCTGTAAAGATAGTGAGTAAATGAAAAAGTAGTATATTCATAAAATCTTCATATATATTTTTGTATGCTTAGTGTCATGAAAGAAATACAGCAAGCTTTGGCCTCTTTATATGCGCGGATTAGTTTTTTTATTCTGACGATCACTATTTTTGTCAGCTTCATGTTTCTCAACTATTTTCTCCTATTGCGCACCACCACATGGGAGAAATTTTTACAAGACAATCCGCGGTGGTTTGTTTTCGCATCAGTCAATCTGACGATTCTCAACAACTTCCTTATTGCGCTAGCCATCACATTTTTTATATACCTTCTTGAGAAAAAGCGATCTATTGCTGTGGGAGAAACATCATCTTCTCTTGTTTCCACATTTTTGAGCATTGTTTCGGTGGGCTGCACTGTTTGCGGCGGCTTTTTACTTCCTTTGGTGGGAATTGCAGCCTCACTTTCAGCGCTCCCTTTTTACGGGATAGAAATAAAAGTTATTTCCATCGTCGTGCTTCTTGTATCTTTGAACATACTCATCAAACGAACAAATGGCATTCTTGAAAAGCCTGCCTCGCCTGTTAAAAAATACGCTCCTCTTATTATTTCACTCCTTGCTTTGGTCGTGGTATATGGTATTCCTCGTTTACCGTATGGAGTTAAAACAAAACTAGGCGAGAGGGCAGCAACATCAGCTCCCAGCACACAAGTTGATACTGCGCAAGGAGCTTCTGATGATATTTTTGAGGAGATAAATCCTTCCGCCGGATATGAAATTGCATCAACGTATAGAGATTTAGGCCCAAAACTTATTGAGATGGGAGTTATTGATTTTGAGAAATTCAAAGCGATATATGAAAAAAATGGCCAACCATTGACGCAAGAACAGTTGCTTATTTTGACAAAAGGCTTGGATAAAAAAATAAAAATAACCAGGGAGAATTCGTATTTTCTCCTCAATTTCTTCTGGGCTTTTGGGCTTGCCAACAAATCAAAAGTGCTCACCCAAGGAGATATGACGAAATACGGAAAAGATCAAGTGGGTAATTTTGCCTCAACCGGCGGATGGACGCTCGCCAAAGACAATCCGATGAATTATTATGCAAAGCGTGCCATTGTTCCGCTTACTGCTACTCAAGAGCAAATGGTCGCGGAGGTCTCGGGTAATATCTACCGGCCCTGCTGCAATAACTCAACTGCGTTTCCGGATTGTAATCACGGCATGGCGCTTCTGGGTGTGCTTGAGCTTATGGCAGCAGATGGAGCTTCAGAAGGCGAGATGTATGAGGCAGCAAAGTATTTCAATGCGTTTTTCTTCCCCGGCAATTATTATGATTTAGCACTTTACTTCAAAAACAAGGAAGGCAAAAGTTTCAGACAAGTCGATAGCAAAATACTTCTCGGTAAAGACTACTCTTCTGCCTCCGGTTGGCAGGGTGCAAAACAATGGCTCACACAAAAAGGTATTGTAAAAGAGCCCCCACGGCAAGGAGGAGGGTGTGGCGTATAATATAATAGGGCATCTCCCTATATGAGAGTTCTTATTATTGAAGACGAACGCCGTCTATCCAATATCATAAAAAAAGGTTTGATCGAAGATGGTTTTGCGGTTGACCAGGCATTTGATGCAGAGGAAGGTCAATATCTGGCAGAGTCTGAAAAGTACGATGCCATTATTTTGGATATTATGCTTGGGTCAGCGAGCGGATTGAGTATCTGTCGTACACTTCGTCAACAGCACATCAAGACTCCAATTCTCATTCTGACCGCGAAATCTCACGTAGAAGATACGGTGAAGGGTTTGGATGCAGGAGCAGATGATTATATGACCAAACCGTTTTCGTTTTTGGAACTTCGCTCCCGTATTCATGCGCTCATTCGTCGCAGTCATCAGGAAGTCTCTCCTGTTTTAAAAATTGAAGACCTTGAAATTGATCCTTTGAAACATACAGTGCGAAAAGGAGGAGAGATAGTCCTACTGACACCTAAAGAATTTTCCATTCTTGAATTTCTGATGCGTCATAGAGACGAAGTAGTCACTAGAACGAGCATCATCGAGCATGTGTGGGACTATTCCTTTGAAGGGATGAGTAATGTAATTGATGTATTCGTTGGCTCCATTCGGAAAAAAATCGATAAAAAAGGAAAAAAACTCATACGGACAGTACACGGCATTGGTTATACAATCAGTTAAAACTCCATGAATACTAAAAGCATACGGTTTCGCATCGTGATGTGGTACAGCATTATTATCTTCTTTACGACTGTTTTTATCTTTGTTGTCTTTTATGCGGTGACGCGACAAACGCTTTATACACAGGTTGATCGGGAGCTTTTTTCTCATGCGAGTAAACTCACGGATATTATCACGCGGCAAGGAGTGAATATACACGAAACCATGCTCAAACAGCAACTTTTTGATGAATTCGCTCAAATGCCTGGCATGTTGGTGGTGCTTCTTGATGAGCAGGGAAAAGTGATGAAGAGTTCTTTTCTTGAGGTTCAAGAACAGTCATATAGTTCTCTGTATCAAGAAGTCCGGGAGAGCAAGATTCCCATTTTTCGAGATCTTTCCCTGAACAACTTTCCCATGCGATTTACTGCATGGCCAATAACGTACAACAAGTCGTTTGGTGGGGTAGTCATCATCGGTCACCCTATAGACGTCATCCAGAAATCGCTTTTTTCTCTTTCAACGACTCTTTTTATTGTTTTTTCTTTTCTCATATTTCCCATTATTTTAGGGGGATATATTGTAGCGGGCAAAGTCATGGAACCTTTGTCGGGAATAAGTAAACAAATTGAAAGTATCAGTTTACAGCGCCTGGGGGAAAGAGTTGCTAGTCCCGGGACCGGCGATGAGATTGAAAATCTTGCTCAAACATTTAACAAATTACTCGACCGGTTGCAGGATGCATTCAAGCGCGAGCGGCAATTTATCGGAGATGTTGCCCACGAGCTCAAAACTCCACTTTCAACCATTGGAAGCGCCATTGAGCTTGCTACTACTCGTGAAAGAACAGGGAAAGAGTACCGAGCCACTTGTGAAGACTTACTTATTGATGTGAACAAACTTTCTTCAATCGTAAAAAATATTTTAGATTTAGCATGGTTTGGAGCAGAAAATGAAAAATTAGACAAAAGACGCTTCAACCTCTCCCTCACCGTCAAAGAGCTTCACGAGCTTGCCGTGCGGATGGGTGATACAAAACACATGAAGATTTTTGGGGAAATTAAGCACGATATTTTCATCACTGGAGTTGAGGATAAAATCTCACGGGCGCTTCTCAACATCATAGATAATGCGATCAAATATACGCCAGATAAAGGAAAAGTGAACTTGCGTCTTTTTACCACAGACGATCATGCAGTTTTCGAAGTCAACGATACTGGTGTCGGTATTGTCAAAAAAGATATACCTCATATTTTTGAGCGTTTTTGGCGAGGAAGGGAGGCGAGAGAAACTCACGGTACAGGTCTTGGGTTGGCAATTGCGCAAGGCATTATCAAGGCCCATGGTGGAGAAATTCGCGTGGAGAGCACCGTGGGTAAAGGCACCTCAATCAGGATACTTTTGCCTCTTTTTAGGAGTGTTTCCTGATAAGTATATAAAATACGAGGAAAATGGCGATGAAAACAGAAATATCAATGAGGGGATTTTGAAAGAAGCGCCCAATATAAAATATAAAAATCCTCATTTGTCTGCTATATCCTTCCATTTGATACATTTGTATTTTATTAAGATAGGTAAATATGATAATGAGTATTCCTGACAATATGAAAATACTTCCTCCAACTATTGCATAGACCGTGTGGAGGCGCTGTCGCAGTGCTCCTGACATGTGACCGGTCGTTTTGTGGTAGAGAAGCGATATGAAAAAAAGAGGAAACACAATACCTGCCACATATGCTCCACCCACGATAAGTGCCTGAAGAAGAGAGGGAGAAAGAGTCGTGAGCGTGACCGCAGCAAAAAGCACTGGAGCACAACATGAAGAGGTGAGACCAGATATAAGACCCAGCCCAAATACTGATCCGACGGTCACTTTTTCATGCACTTTTGGCGTGAAGTGAAAAAACATGGGGAATTGGAAAAATGGTTTTATCGTAACAATTCCCATGAGAATGAGGACAAAGCCACCGATATAATATATCTGTTTATGAAACTCATCAAAAAAATAGATGAAAAACCGCGCTCCCAGAGCTACCGGAAGCAGGATGACAGAGAGTCCTGCTGCAAAAATCAACGTATAAAGCATGACTTTTTTGTGTTCCTTGAAAATCGTACCAAGATATGAAGGAAGAAGAAACGTGATGCAACAGGGCGCGAAAAGAGCTCCCATACCGGCCAAAAATGAAGCAGTCAGAGAAACGCCCATGAGTAAAGAATTTTCCATGATTATTTCACGAAAGCAGTGACTTGAAATACGAGTTTGGAATTTTCGGGGTCATTGGTTGAGATGTATACTTCTCGTTCTACTTTGCCATATACCGGCATCACGTACGGCTGATAGATGACTTTGATTTGTGCTTCAGTTCCGGGCGTAATTTCTTTATCGAAATCTCCTTTGGTGTGCATGCCAAATAACGGGCTTTTTTTGTCTTGGTATATAACTTGTGCAAGGGTGCAGCCGCAGCTTGTTGAAATATCGAAAAGTTGCAGCGGTTTTTTTCCAGTATTTTTGATCACAAAATCCGCACGTGCCTCGCCTGATACTTTTACCGTGCCCATATCGGCAGTTTTCTTTTCTATAAAAGCTTTAGGTCGGTCTTGGGTATTTTTTTCATACGATTTTACGATGGGAGCGGCAGGAGCAGTTTTTTGAAGAAGCCCGTAGGAGACGCCAAGAACAACAAAAATACCAATGGAAATAAGTATAATGAGTTTCATAAACATAGTATATCGTGCCCACCATGAAGATTTTATGAAGATTATTTTTCTTGTGTAACGCGAGAAAGTATGGTAAAGTAGTACAATATGGGATTTATTCGACGAAGAAGGAGAATAATCATCATACTTATCGTGATTGTTTTACTTCTTCTATTTTTAAGAAGATAGTAGAGGAGGTGTTTTTATGAAAAACAAAGACGATTGTGGAGGGTGCGCATGTTCGTGTGATGAACATACAGGACATACGCATGATGAAAAGCACATGCACGAATGCAAAGATTGTAGACATGTGGATAAAAAAGAAGGGGGATGTGAGTGTGATTGCAAATGTGAATAAGGTGTATATAAAAAAATACTTCTCAAAAAATCATCTGCAATGGGTTTCTTTCTGTCTTTTTTTGGTTTTCTTCCTTGAGAGAACAAAAGTAATGCTTGCAATAAAAAAGAGTACTCACAAAATGGTAAAATAGAAGGGTAAAAGGCTTTTTGCCCGGTCGTCTAACGGTAGGACGGATGACTCTGAATCATCTAATCCTGGTTCGAATCCAGGCTGGGCAGCCCTGAGCGAACAGAGTGAGTCGAAGGGCTGTAGCTAGAATCGAAAGGGAAAAAAGAATTTATGTCTTATTATTTTTACATCCTTCGTTGTTCTGATAATTCTCTATACTGTGGTCAAACAAATAATCTTCAAAGGAGGATCAACGAACACAATTTCGATAAAAATAAATCAGCCAAATATCTGAACGCAAAAAAACCTGTTAAACTTGTTTATTTTGAGGAATATTCAACTTTACAGTTGGTAATGAAACGAGAATGGCAAGTGAAAAAATGGACAAAAGCAAAGAAAGAAGCTTTAATAACTGACAATTTACAACTTTTGAAAAAATTATAATATCTCAATACTTTCAATATTCGTAATGCATAAAACTTAATATTTCTATAAAAACATCTTTCGTGATCATATATGATAGTCATTGATTTTCAGATATAACTGTGGTTTTTCTTTTACTATCCAATAATAGATTATACTTTTCCTCAAATATATCTTTTCTCCCGAGGAGAAGCGGTATAGAATCATTTTTCACCTCGACTGCGCTGCAATGAACAGACAATTCTTTCATGCCAATTTTTATACCCAATGAAAATTCCCATGCCTTGATTGATATGCCTCCTACTCCCATGGTACGATTAGTGATTAGTCGGGATTTTTTAAGACCCAGAATAGGAAGCAAATGCGAAGGAACGGTCGTGATATCTGCTCCGGTATCCACTAAGAATTCGAATTTTCTCCATCCCCGAATAGTTTGAAGCTCTGCTGTGATGACAGGGTAAAATAATCTTCCCAGACCACCGATGTCTGCATATTCAAAGGGGAATTCTAAAGACGTATTTTGCATTACTCTTTGGCACCCAGGAAATAGTAACATCAGTTCTTTTACCGGTTTTTTTAAACAGCAAATCAAGTCTTTTTGCATGAGCGACTATTCTGCCTGTTTTCCGGCTTTTTGCCACATATCCAGGCCCGTATTTTTCCATTATTTTTGAAATATTTATTGGTCTCATAGCAATAAAATTATATCGCATTTTACTCTTTTCTTCAACACAAAAATTTTACGTTCATAGGGTATTTGTTATACTAGAGGTTGTGAAAAGCGTTATGTATTCGGCTCCACAATCCGTATATCTTTTAGGCGAAGAGGGTATCCTATTTGGCAAACCTGCTCTTGCCTGTGCGATTGATCAACGTGTGCTATTCATTCTCACAGAAGGAAAAAAAACCGTCAATGATGAAAAAGTTGATTTTATGAGCAAGCAAGTTTTGACCCATCTTTCTCGCAAAAACATTCCTTTTTCTTCTGTTCCCTATACATGGGATATGCGAGATGCTCATGATAAAAAAACTACTATGTGGTCTTCAGCCCATATTGTTTCCGCCTGTGCCGCGTTTCTCGAATTTTACAGCGGTCATGCGCATGACGCTGAAGTCGTAAACAATCTGGCCTATAAGCTAGAAAAACAGTATGATCCACAAGCGTATGGTGTTTTGACAAGCGCTTCCACGTTTGGCGGGTTGATATTTTTCCGTAAAGAATTTGCCTTTCTCAAAGGCATATATAAACTTCCCTTCAAAATTCCACCCATTATTCAGGAACAATTGTTTCTTATTGGTAAAATACCTTTTTTGAAGGTCGCGAAAAAGATGAAAACTTTTACTGATTATTACAGCAAAAATCCAAAACAAGGAGATCGCATACTCTCCATAATGGAAAAAAGTGTGAAACAACTAACTATTGCAATTGCCAAAGAAGACCCGGTTTTTTTCAAAGAAGCTGCCTTACAGTATAGGCAAGCATTAGAAAAAGCTTTAAACTTACCGATGAATTTTGTATATAACAATATGCATGCGCCTTATATGGTTTGTTTTGCAGATGAAATAAAGAGCCATTTGTCAATCATTACTCTTTTCAAACAAGCTCATGAAGGAGTACGCAGAGAAAAATCAGTATGAAGGAAGTTGTGCTACTTAAGCTCGGCGGCAGTCTCATCACCGATAAAACGCGATGCAAAAGATAACCGCATAAAAAAAGCACTTTTGGGCAAACCAGTTGAGGGGACGCTTATTGAAGAGTCGGAAGAGTAATAGTCCATCCATCGCCTGTTTTTTTAATGATCCCGAGGACATCACCGGTCACAAACGCCCATAGCGTCCACACGACAAAAAGCACAATGAGTCCGACAACAGCTTGAGTAAGCTTTTTTTGTGCCTTGGCAAGCCGTTCTTTTTCTCCAGCCGATGTAATCCAATCAAAAGCGCCCCACATGAGGTATACGAGGGTAAAGGCAGCGCCAATGATAAGAATGATATTAAACAGCCGCGCGATAAGGAGTCCGACCGCACTTCCCGGGTTTGCAATACTATCACAAAACGGCCCGGCACAGATATTCTCACTCGGTTTAATTTGTGCAATGATGGATAGCATATGGTTTATGGCACTGTTTTAATTTCAGGCCGCAAGATCGCCAGGGGATCGCCAAACACCACAAGTCCCACGATTGCTGCCAGAAGTGGTGCGACGACCACGACCAAAAGTCCCACAAGAGTCCATTTGATTTTGTCATGCGCTGCTTTTAATTTTTTTGCATCTCCTTCAGCGCGCAGATAATCAAGGCCAGTCCATATAAACTGTATGAGCGTGTAAAGGCCCGCAATCACAATCGTGAGATTGAGTCCAACGTTTAAGACTCTGACAAGATCGTCAACAGGATTGCCCGTGGGAGAGCCCGGTGGAGGATTGATAGTGCCAAAAATTTCTTGAATTTTCTTTTGCTCTATTTTCATAAGGGGAAAAAATTATCACCTTTTTTAAAACCAGTGAAAATCACTGGTATTAATCTTACTAAAAGATAGCTAAAAAGTATAATAACCAGTCCGACGACTCCATAGGTCAGCAGTTTTTGCGCTTTTTTCATCTGTTCGGGGTTGCCAGATGAACCAAGCAGGATAAAGCCTGCCTGTAGCGTGATGATAAAAAATATAATACCCGCAAGGATGATGACGTTGGGGACAATGATATTAAAAAGACTCGCAATTGAAGTAAACTTTTTCGCAGGTTCAAATATTTCTTCGATATTAAGAGCAAGAAGATTATCCATACGCTCATTGTATATCCTCTTACTTCCAAAATGCAAATCTATATGAGAGAGTATAATTGAGAAAATGAAAAAAAGACAACGTCGGTTTGGTATATAATACTGACTATGTTTTATCCGACCTTTGTCATCAGTAATAAAATCTTGAAAAACATCGGCATTATCGAAGCTGCCCGAGAAGTGGTCATGGGGGCACCACTTCTTCCCTTGTGGGAGAAGCAATTTCGAGAGGACGCGATCGTGCGCACTGCGCACCATGGCACCCATATTGAAGGAAACAAACTTGACATACGTGAGGCAAAAGATGTGCTTTTGGGCAAAGAAGTCATCGGCAGACCGCGTGATGTGCAGGAGATCATCAATTATCGAAAAGTCCTTGAGCTGATTGAGGATGAAGTCATGCGGAAAATTGAACGCATTAGTGAGGATCTCATCAAAAAAATTCACCGCATCGTCGTCGCGAAGATCTTGTCCGAAAAGCAAGCTGGCATATATCGAGCAAGCCAAGTCGTCGTCCGCAACAGTGATACGGGTGAAGTGACGTTTCGTCCCCCTCCTGCCGTTGAGGTTCCTTTTCTTATGCGCGAGTTTTTGTACTGGCTCAATAAAGCGCCGCGTGACGATGTGCATCCGGTTATTCAAGCGGGAGTTGCCCATCATGAGCTGGTGCGCATTCATCCGTTCATTGATGGTAATGGGAGAGTGGCGCGTACATTGGCCACACTTATTTTATTTTTGGGCACCTATGATATTCGCAAGTTTTTTTCGCTTGAGGAATACTATGATAAAGATGCAGTTTCCTATTATGAGAACCTCAAAAAAGCATCAGAGGGTAACTTGACATCATGGCTTGAGTATTTTACCCTTGGGGTGGCACGCGAATTTGAACGGATAAAAAGTAAAGTTACTGCTCTTTCAAAAGACACGCAGTTCAAAAAGAAACTGGGAGGAAAACAGATATTTTTGAGTGAGCGGCAGGTAAAAATCATCGAATACATCCAAAGCGTGGGGTATCTGCAAAATCAAACATTTAAAGAACTTTTCCCCGATATTTCCGAAGACAGCGTGCTTCGCGACATCAAAGACTTGATAGAAAACGGCATTATTAAAAAAATCGGCAAAACAAAAGCAGCTCGATATGTGATGACATGACATTTACAGAACTTGCACATCATTTCCGCACTATCGAAGAGACCGCCTCGCGTCTTTTGATGACGAGAGAATTAAGCGATCTTTTCAAAAAATCCCACCGCGATGAGATTGCGTGTATCATATATCTTCTCCAAGGAAGAGTTTCCCCCGCATATGAAAAGATAGATTTTGGCATGGCGGAGAAAATGCTTATTCGGGCCTCAATTCATGCGCTCAATATAGAAAAAAAGACTTTTTTGGATCGCTATAAAAAAGTCGGCGATCTGGGAAAAACAGTTGAAGTATTTCGGGATAAAATCACGACGATTGAGGAAGAAACGCTTTCGGTGCGCGAAGTTTTTGACAAACTCAAAAAAATGGCGCAGGCAAACGGGGAAGGATCGCAGGAGGTGAAGATAGGGATCCTTTCACAGCTTATCCGCACGCTTGATAGTTTGTCTTGCCGGTATCTTATGCGCATTCCAGTGAATACCCTGCGGCTTGGATTTTCTGATATGACGATACTGGACGCGTTTTCATGGATGATAGTCGGCGACAAAACGTTACGGGGGAAAATCGAGGAGGCCTATCATGTTCGACCTGACCTTGGTTTTATTGGAACTGCGCTTAAAAAAGAAGGAATACAAGGACTGAAAAAAGTAAAGCCTGCGGTTTTTACTCCAATTCTCATGATGAGGGCAGAACGTCTGTCAAGCGCGAAAGATATTATCGAAAAGATCGGGCGATGCGCCGTCGAGTCAAAATATGATGGATTTCGCCTCCAAATTCACTATAAAAACGATGAAGTTAAATTATTTTCCCGAAATCTTGATGAAGTCTCATATATGTATCCAGATTTAGTTTCCGCCATTTTAAAAAATATAAAAGCAACAGAAGTTATTTATGAAGGAGAGGCAATCGGATACAATCCAAAAACTGGTGATTTTTTACCTTTTCAAGAGACGGTGCAACGAAAGAGAAAATATCATATTGCGCAAAAGGCAAAAGAAATCCCGCTTAAATTATTTGTATTTGACCTTTTGTATTTGGATGGCGAAAATATGTTGGTACAACAGTTTTTCAATCGGCGTAAATTTCTCTCTCATATATTCAAAAACAACGCAGCTGCCGGGTCGCTTATTTTGATGGCAGATGAGGAAATCATTGATGATCCGCAAAGACTTGAGGCGCTTTTTGAAAAGGCTGTTTCAAAAGGTTTAGAGGGAATTATTGCAAAAAAACTCAACGGAGTATATAGGGCGGGCGCGCGTGAATGGAACTGGATCAAATATAAAAAAAGCTACAGCAGCAAACTGCAAGATACGATCGATTGCCTGGTAATGGGGTATGATTTTGGCAAGGGGAAAAGGACAGATTTTGGTATCGGCGCGTTTCTCGTTGGTGTATATGACGAAAAAAAGGATATGTTCGTGACTGTTGCCAAAATCGGTACGGGTTTGACTGACGAAGAATGGCGAACGTTAGAAATTAAAAATCAAAAATTAAAAATCAAAAATAGACCCAGTAATTATGTCGTGGATAAAGGCATGGAGTGTGATGTGTGGCTTCACCCCAAAACTATTGTTGAAATACGCGCCGATGAAATCACCAAGTCGCCCGTCCATACGGCAGGAAGGGTCATGAAAAAGACAAAAACAGGAAAAGGAGAAGAGATTGATATTCCCGGTTTTGCCCTCCGGTTTCCGCGCCTTGAGCGTTTTCGAGAAGACAAAAAACCCGAAGATGCAACAAGTGTGAAAGAAATTGAAACCATGTATAAACAGCAGAAAATTGCTTAATCTGCCGAATTCATTTTATTTTGATTAATCAAAGATTTAGATGACAGACCAAAACATTCAGCTTCAATACATGACCTTTCATAAAGAATCAGCTCTTTATTGGAATAATCTTGCCAATCAGAGGCAATTTGAACTAGCTAAACAATTATTAACTATTGGCGCAGTGTTGTTAACTATATCAGCAACTGCAATAGTGACTATAAGAGGTATTAATTTTCAATCACAACCTCTTCAATCTTATTCTCTTTTATTATCTTGGATTTTTTTCCTTTTTTCTATCATTTGTGGATTTAAACAATTAATAAATGATGCTTCCTATTTTAATTACTTATCTAATGATGAAAGTACTAGAGAAAATAAATTTGCAGTTTTACCATTTGATAGGGCTAAACAAGAGATAGAAAGCATGAAACCAACGAATTCTAGAGGCGATGAAAAATGGTTATTGCTTCAGCACGTGTTTTTTTATTTAGGATTGATTTTTATCACATTAAGTGCATTTTTTATTCTATATTTTAAAACTTAATGATTTTTAATACTGTAGTATCAGAATACAGATTTACTTGAAAATTTCTTCCTTCAATGATTTTGCGAGAGAGAGGAAAAACGTATCCATACTTTTTTTATCAAAGGGAATAATCATTATGGAGCTTTCATCAAAATCAGTGGCTTTAATAAACTGGCTGGCCAGAGTTATTCTATCAATATGCCAATCAAATTTTGCTTTTGCAGCTAGAATGAGCTGATTCAGAGAATAATTATATCTTTGCATGATAACATACAAATCAAGATAATCTCGGCTTCTAGGTTGCATAAAAATTGTGTGGAGTTTATTTGCGGCAATATCGTAGACGCTATCAACCTCTAAATTTTTAAAACATGTGCCTTTTTCTATTCGAGGGAAAGGATAATAGTTAAAATCAACTTTTAACTTCTGTTGATTATCAAAGATTAGAATATAACTTATCAATCCCATCATTTGACTTCTTTTTACTTCTACAACAGTTAAATCTTTAGAGATTTTTTTCAGAAAGGCTTCAATCAATTTTTGATCAACTTCTTGTTTTTCTGTAAAAAGATCGATATCATAGGAAATGCGATGGTGAAGATAAAATTCAGAGAGAGCTGTTCCTCCAGTTAAATAAAAACTCCTAGTTATTTGCTCATCTTTGGAGACATATTCCAAAAATTGAGATTGTTTGGGAGTGAGTATAGTTTTCCCCATAATAGATATTCCAGAGCCCGTTTTTTATAGGGATCTAGGTTGTCTTTAATAGTATCCCACATTTTTTTAACCTCTTCCGTACCCAATTTTTCTCCATCTAAACCATAGTTGATCATTTGTTCTAGTTTCCATTGAGTATATTTTCCGGGATTTTTCTTTAATTTTTTAGTATCTATGCTCCAATTATACATACATATAGTATACCATTTTAGGGGCTCAAATTGTACTGATTGTAATCAGTGGTTTTTGAGGGTTTTGACCACTCGAAGGGGATATTCTACGAAAAAAGAGATCGGATTTTTGAGTATACGGCGGGATGAGGTTTTGACTTTGAGCTTCGGATCAAACGCGATTTTCCCGTATTTCTTGATATGAATTGCCAGATCAATATCTTCATGCACCGTTGCATTATTGAGACATACTTCGTTTCTTACTTTCTTCCATACATCTTTTGTAATGGCCATATTGGGGCCAAGGAGCGTCTCATGCTGTTGAATAAATTTCATAAAAGCAGCATATATTTTCGACGGCAAACTCGTCCTTTTCAAAAAAAACGAGTCATAAAAATACACAGGGCCTGAAAGCGCATAAATACCTTTTTTTTCAAAGTTTGCGCTGATGCGCTCTACCCAGTCCCGTGGGACAATCGTATCTGCATCACAGCGTGCGATGATAGGGCCAGTCGCCTCATCAAATCCAGTTCCTCGCGCATAAGTGATACCCTGTTGTTTTTCATGGATGATTTTGACCGGGAAACGCTTCGCGATTTCTATCGTTTGGTCAGTACAATTATTATCGACCACGATGATTTCATGCGGTTTTACTGTTTGCTTTGTCAGACTCCTTAAACATCGTCCGATATGTGTTTGTTCGTTATATACCGGTATGACAACGGATATATGCATAGATGTGTATAATAAAAAACTGGGACTATGAAACAACCATATTTTTCGATTATTATACCAACTCTCAATGAGGAGAAATTTTTACCCCTCCTCCTTGAGGATTTGACACAGCAAAAAGAGGGCGATTTTGAAGTTATTGTGGTTGATGGCGCATCAGATGATGCTACTTTAAAATCTATTTCACGCTTTGATAAAGTACTCAATCTCAAGTTTTTGACCGTCAAAAAACGAAATGTCGCATTTCAGCGCAATTATGGCGCTCGCTGTGCTGTGGGACAATATCTCGTGTTTCTTGACGCAGACAGTCATATTGATCATCTATTTATGAAAAAACTTAAAAAAGAAATTCAAACCCACAAACATTTACTATTCATTCCCCTTATTTCTCCCCAAGAAGCATCCTACCAAGATAGCCTTATTTTTCATGTGGTCAATTTTCTCATTGAGGCGTCACATAAAGTAGGCAATCCGCTTTCATCAGGCGGTTCAATGATCGTTGAGAGAAATTATTTTCGATTCTTAAAAGGCTTTAATGAACGACTATTTCTGTCAGAGGATCATGATATTATCAAACGCGCACGAAAAGGCGGAGTAAATGCATATTTCTCAAAAACCATCAAAGTACAGTTTTCGCTGCGCCGCATGAAGAAAGAAGGTCGATTTGACCTCTTGAGAAAATATATTATCGCTTCTCTGCATCATTTTACCAATGAAGATATTGATGAAAAAATTTTTGAGTATAAAATGGGAGGTGACGCATACAAGTAACTATGCATCATAATACAAACGGTATCGTGCGCATTGCGCACCGTGCAGGGGGAGTGGGTATATATGAAAACAAGATTGAGACGATCAAACGTGCACTGCGGTGTGATTTTATTGACGCCATTGAGGTTGACGTAAGAAAAACCAAGGATGATGTGCTCGTTCTTTCCCATGCGCGCGGGGTCAAAACGAACGGTAAACGTGTGTGGATAGACAGAACGTCCTTCAAGGATATCCAGCATCTGGGGATTGTAACACTTGATGAAATTCTGCCGCTTTTTAAAGACACCGATAAGATTCTTGATCTTGATATAAAGGATAGAGGCACAGCTCTTGCGCTTAAGGAAGCCATTAAAAAAAATACCTATTTTAAAAAAATATATATTTCTTCTTTTGATCTGCGATTATTGTTTGAAATCCAAGAGGTATTACCACATGGTTCGTATTTTTTAAGTTCAAATATCAAAGATAGTCGGGATTTTTCACAACAGAGAGTTTTTAAGGCTTTTCTTATCTTTGCATTTATTTTTCTCTCTCGTTTTGCTGTTTTTTTTCTCAAGCGAAAATATAAAAAGATTAAACTAGATGGCATCTCGCTTTTTTATCGCTTTGCATCGCGTGGATTTATCGATTATTTGAAGCATTTTGGACTGAAGGTCCTTGTATGGGGGACTGACAAAGAAAAAGATATAAAAAAAATGACTCACTTTAATATTGATGGTATTAAACTCAAAAATATAACACTTTTCAAAAAACTTCGTTCTTAAGTACCCCTTTTTCGTAGAAGTTTGACTATCCGCACACTATCCACATAGGTAGTTAATTATTTTAAATGCCTGTAGTAAAGCTCCATAATGCATATCTTATGCTATAAGTTATCTCATAAAAGATGAGTATTTTACTACAGGACTTGACAGTGTTAAATACCGTGTTTATACTAGTTTTCATGAAAACAGTAAAAACTCGGGAATTTATTTTTAGAATTTCAGGAGAAAAAAATAAAGAGACTGCTCAAACTGATCTTCAGGATTTCGTCAAAAGACAGTTTGCGCTGCTTATCAAAAAAAATTTGAGAATACCGGTGAGTACATATCAGTTATAGGAAATAAAAAAAGAGCATCACTATCGTTCGCTTAAGGATGACGACGAATAGTAATGCCCTTATAGTGAAACTTCCGTATTTATCATTCGGAATTAAAAAACAGACTAGCAGAAAAAAGAGGCTGTGTCAATGGTATTTTGAAAGTTATAGTAGTGGGAGAAAATAATTATGTATAAGAGATATGTATGTATCAGTTAGTTAAGCTAACGGATTTCATAAATCTCTCCTTTTTTATCAGACGAAACAAAAACAAGAGGTGCTATTTGTGAGATAGTATTTTTTTGTATATTCTTGTATTTTTCCTCTTCATGAGGTCCAATAATGATATAACGCACCGCATATTTATCCAACAGTTCTCTTTTTTTTGCAAGATCTGTGCCTTTGTATAGTTCTTCAATATCAGGTATGCGTTTTCCCACGACATCGCTTGATCCACGCCACAACCATTCATGTACCCACCATCCGGCAATAGTTGGCATCCCTGTATAGGCCGAGACGCTGTTGAATGTCGTATATGAATCTCCTTGTGCCTCAAGAATAACAGCATCAGGTGGAGCGTTTATTTTGAGATACTCAACGATTTCCCCGTATGAGGGAAATTCTTTCGTAAGCCACCGGTCTCCGCGAAGCTCGGGTTTCTTATCCATTTTTCCATAGTATGAACTGATGGCAAAGTAGGGATAACTTGCGATCAAAGCAAACGACGCAAGAAAAAGAGCAAGGTATACGCGCTTGAGTACATACGTGTTCTTTATAGCTTTATAGAGCGCAAAGACAAGAGACGATGCAATACCCATCATGATGAATGCTTGATATCCTAGTTTAAACATCGTATTTGCGCGAAAGTGAGCAGGATAAATATCTTTGATATAGAAAAATTCGGGGATAACGGTCAGAAAAAGAGACAGGAGAAAAAGGACGAGTATAAAGGTTAAATATTTATAAGTTGGGTTATCTTCATTATTTTTTCTCCTTTTCCATAAAAATGCAAGAAAAAAGATAAAATTAAACCAGAAAAATCCCCAGAGTACTGGAAGCATCCAAAAAGGTGAAATTTGACAGTTTCCTGCCTCAAATAGAAAAGGTCCAAACTTCTTAATTTTTGTCAAAAATGAGGGGGCGCAATTGACACCGATCCCTCCCACAAACGGAGAAAACGTGAGAGAAAAAGGAAGTGTCGTCGCGAGAAATGAGACGATTATCGTCACCGCATTTATAAGAAAGATATATGTTCTGCCCACGATGAGAAAAAGAAAAATAAGCGCCAAAATAATATAAATTGGACCATCAAACGCATTGGTCATATAGTGAATGCCCCCCAAAAATCCGATAAGGATAGAGAGGGAAAATATTCGCGTTTTGGGAAGAAAATGCCTGTCAGGAGATAGAAAAAAAACTGCCAAAACCGCTAAACTTAAAATAACGAATGGAATATCATACACATGGCCATGAAGGTCTGCGACGACATATGAATAGATCGGGAATTCGTGGATCGTGAAGGGGATGAAGCGGGTTGCGTTGGGATACCAGTATTTTGTGGGATTAAACCCGGAAAGAATTTTCCAGAAGGGTACGGGTTCTTCATTGGGATATCCCTTAGTGAAAAGATAGATGGTATGGAGATTGCCGCCGAGGTTGACCAAAAAAGAACCGACGGTTGCCGCAATTGTCGCTAATTTTTTTGAAAAGACCATGTTTTTCACAAAAGCGTACACGAGGCTAAAAATAGCTATACTGTTTACTCCAAAAAGTGTCGCAAGGATGAGATTGTATGCAACTGCAGGAATTGTCCCTGAAAGTTTCGTCAATACTGCGCCGATCAAATGTCCAAAATAATAATAATTGATGCTTTCTCCCGCAAGCCACATATCAGGAGGTGGAAAATATGATGAGCGCAGGATTGAGTTCATAAATCCAAAATCCATAAATTTCTCAAGATCTCTGATTGATGACTCTTGGCCACGAATATATGCGAAACTCAAAAAAAGCAGAATGAAACATACTTCCTCGATGATAATCCATGAAGTGAGAGAAGAATCAGATTTTTTTCCCTTTTCTCGTGTAAAAAGATAGAGGTTGAAAATAGCCCACAAGGCACCAATAATTACAAGATTTGTTCGGCTAAAGCTTGCGATATGGAGCCACGATAAGACAAAGGATACATAACTGATGCTCAAGATGCCGATAATTTTGGCAAAAGCAAAACCATGATCAGGAAAAAAGCGGGAAAAGAGCAATTTTCCCGCAGGATACGAGATGATACCTATCACCAAAAGCATGAAGTACCATCTGATAGAGATTCCTACCCATTCCATTTTTTTATTATACGATATGTTTCGTGCGTTGCATTTAAATGCCCAATTTGTTATAGTTGAGCCATTATGGAGCCGAATTTTTCCCCTCAACATTGGGAAGAAAAACTTTCTGCGTTTTGGGAGCAAAATAGATATCTTCGGGGAAAAGTAGGCAAGCCATATACCATTTTGATGCCTCCTCCCAATGCCAATGCATCGCTCCACGCGGGACATGGTATGTATATGATTGATGATGTGATGATACGGTTTAAACGCCTGCGCGGGTATGCTTCTTTATGGATACCGGGTACTGACCATGCAGGTTTTGAGACGCAATATGTATACGAAAAGCACCTTGCAAAACAAGGGAAATCGCGGCTTGACTTTGATCGCGAGACGCTGTATCGCGATATTTTCGCATTTGTGAAAGAAAATTCTGGCCGTATTTACGGGCAGTTCAGGCGTCTTGGATTTCTTGCTGATTGGGAGAGAAGTGTTTTTACCCTCGATGCACCTGTTTTGAAGCAGGTATATGATACGTTTGCCAAAATGGAATCTGAAGGGTATGTGTATCGCTCCGATTATATCGTCAACTACTGCACGCATTGTGGGACGTCGCTATCGGAGCTTGAGGTCGATCACCGTGAGCGCAGAGATCCTCTCTATTACATCAGATATGGTCCTTTTGTTTTGGCGACCGTTCGGCCGGAAACGAAATTTGGTGATACTGCGCTCGCAGTTCATCCAAGGGATAAACGGTATAAAAAATGGGTTGGGAAAACGATTGAAGCTCAAGGGCTCTTGGGGAAATTCACGATCAACGTCATTGCCGATCTTCATGTTGATCCAAAATTTGGGACAGGGGTGGTAAAAGTCACGCCCGCACATGACGCAGCGGATTTTGACATGGGTAGACGACACAATCTGGAGATTAAAAAAGTTATTGATTTGACGGGACGATTGACGCACGTTGCAGGGCCGTATGCGGGTATGAAGGTGAAGGTTGCACGTGCAAAAGTCGCAGAAGATTTGAAAAAACACGGACTCATTGAAAAAATTGATGAAAACTACCTGCATGCTGTCACCATCTGCTACAAATGCAAGCGCGATCTTGAGCCGATGATTATTCCCAACTGGTTTATACGCGTTGGCGAGCTAAAAAAACCAGTGATTACTGCTATTTCACAGGACAAGGTGAAGTTTTATCCAACAAGCTTCAAGCGCCAAATTCTTCAGTGGTTAAAAAACATGCACGATTGGCCCATTAGCAGGCAAATTGCGTGGGGAATACGAATTCCGGTTTGGTATGATGTTTCCAAGAATCCCACGTTGTTTGTGGTATTTCTGGACCGCCAAAAAACACAAATACAAGGAGAAATAGGAGCGTTATGTGCGAAGTATTCTTTTGCGGAAATTGAGGCAGGACTGCAAAAGCTGATCGCTCCAACAAATGTTTCATACATAATCAGTCAAAACAAACCTGCGGGAAAATTCTTGCAGGAAACAGACACGTTTGACACGTGGTTTTCTTCAGGTCAGTGGCCCCTCGTGACGCTTAAAAAAGATGAATATGCTGCTCGCTTTCCCACGGACATGATGGGGACATTGTCTGATATTCTTCCTTTTTGGGTTTCACGGATGATCATGTTTTCGCTGTATTTGAGACAGGAGGTTCCTTTCAAAGATGTATATCTATGGTCAATGGTTGCAGACCGCAAAGGAGCGAAGATGAGTAAAAGTAAAGGAAATGTCATTGATCCTTTAAAGTTAGTTGATCAGTATGGGGCAGATGCATTTCGCGCCTCGCTCATTTTTGGCATTGGAGAAGGGGGGAAAGTCATACTTGCGGAGGATAAAGTGCGGGCAATGCGCAACTTTGCCAATAAAATATGGAATATCGGAAGATTTATATGGATGAGCAAACAAAATAAAAAATTAAAAATCAAAAGTAAAAAATCTCATACAAAAACTCTGAAACAGTTAAAAAAAGAATTTGATAAAGTCAAAGCAGAATATCTTACGTCTATGGAAAAATATCAGTTTTCACGAGCGTTTGATCTTCTTTATGAGTTCCTGTGGCATCGATTTGCAGATCTTTATATTGAAGAGTTGAAAGATGAGGCAAAAAATGGTACACTCGTCGTTATCAATGAGTTGAAACAAGTGTATTTGAATACGCTTCTTCTTCTTCATCCTTTTGTGCCGTTTGTGACGGAGGCGGTGTGGAAAGTCATGCATGGAGAGGAGCGCTCAATACTTGAGGCACGGATAAAAATATGGTAAAGCGGACATATCAACCAAAAAAGCTTAAAAGATTGCGAAAACACGGATTTCTTACTCGCATGAAGAGTAAAAAAGGGGCAGCTGTGATTGCCAGGCGGCGAAGAAAAGGGAGGAAAAGAATTACGGTATAGCCAATCTACTCTTTATGATTACCCCAAATCTATTCAATACCATTCTTATTATTCCCTTTATCAATATATTGCTTGCTTTGTATCATCTTTTTTTGATCCTCAAAATTCCTTACGCGTTTGGATTTGCAATCATTGGGCTTACCGCGCTTATTCGCTTGGCGCTTCACCCTTTTTTTCATCAGCAGTTTGCCATGGCGCGCAAAATGCAGGCGATGAAGCCGGAGCTTGATAAATTATCGCAAAAGCACAAAGGCGATAAAAAAAGACTACAGGAGGAGCAGATGAAGCTCTATAAGCAAATGGGTGTCAATCCCGCCTCCGGCTGCCTTTTTGCGATTATTCAAATACCTATTTTTATTGCGCTCTACCAGGTGCTTTCACTGTTTTTCTTGAAAGGAGGCGTGAGCAAAATGGTCAATGAGGTCAATAAAATTGTCTATTTTAGTTTCCTCAAAGTTTCATCGCTTGACCCGATGTTTTTTGGGATCAACTTGGGTGTTTCGCCCCAGCAATTTCAAAAATACGGCGTCTATTATCTGGCCATTCCGGTCATCACGGCGATTTTGCAGTACTATCAAGTGCAAACGACCACACCTGCTCAGCCCAAGCCATCTGCACCATCTCCAGCTCAAGAAAAAACAGCTCTCTTAAAAAAAGAGGAAAAAAAAGGAGATACTGACTATGCGCAGAAAATGATGAGCACGCAGATGAAATTTATTTTCCCCCTTATGATTGGGTGGTTTTCCTACACGCTTCCGGTTGGTTTATCGCTCTACTGGAATATTTTTTCGATTTTCAGCATTGTACACGCCAAAAAAAAGTTAGACATTTGATGACGTATGAAAAACATCACAGAAATACTTGAAAAAGAGGCAAAAGAACTGCTTTCCATGATGCATGTTAAGGCAGAGGTAATGGTGCGGGAGGAGAATGGAGCATATAGTGTGGGAATTACATCAGACGAGGACGCACCGCTTCTTATCGGAAAATATGGAGAGACGCTTCAGGCTATCCAGCGGATTCTTGAGGCAATTCTTTACAAGGCTGTCGCAGAGCGGGTGGATATTGCAGTCAATATCAATGATTATCGTGAACGTCAAAAAGAGCGGCTCGCGCATATTGCAGAGCGCACTGCGCAGAAGGTGAAGGAGGAGGGACGCGAGGCATATCTTCACTCTTTTTCCGCCTATGAGCGCAAGATCATCCACGAATACATCACCCATACCCACCCCGAGCTGACCTCGTATTCCGAAGGAGAGGGAGATGAACGCAAAATCATCATTAGTCCCAAGACTTAATCATGTCTTTTATTTAAAAATATTACCTTCTAGGGATCGGGCAAGCTTTGAGAAAAAGAAATCCATTTCTCCTTGGACCAGTTCTTTTGTTTGAGAATAAAGTATAAATCAACATAATCTTTTCCTCGGGGATTTGAGTTTATCTTTATTTATATATGTGAGGACAAAGAAATTAAACCCAAACTGTTCTTCATGGATTATATCAGAAATACCCAATACAACTTTAAGGCTGGTCAACCATCTCATTAAATAAGCGCTATTGACTTCCTGCTCACTGAAAAAATCAAGATCAAAGGATTCTCGATGATGAAGATACCAAGAACTTAAGGCAGTGCCGCCGCTTAAATAGAATTTCTTGAGGATATACGGCGTCTGGTGTACCACTGCCAGAAATTCTTTCTGTCTGGGCGTAAATCCTTTTCCTTGTGCCATTTTTTGCCCCATATAAAAAATTCTATGGTTTTACGCTTATCCGGATCAAGTCTGTCTTTTATTTTTTGCCACGCTTTTTTAACTTCTTCTTTATCAAGTTTATCTGCGCCAAAACCATAATTTATAAGTTGAGTTATTTTCCATAGTTTATACTTTTGAGGATCATTTTTTTTGAACTTTTTTTCATCGATAGACCAATTATACATACCATAGTATACCATATCTCCGCATCTATTTTAATAGAAATCGCATGTTTTTACTATTGTAACAATCCAATTAGTGCTTGACTTTTGGGTTTTCATATAGTATCATACGGTATATGATGCGCTGGTGTTTTCACACCAGAATTGCTCAATACGAGGCGCCAAAAACCTCCTCACAACTCCCAAAGCCTCGCACACTCTTCTTGTGTTCGCTCGCAAATTATGCTACAGTTGTTTTTATTACAATGATCAGTAAGGTTATACATTTGCGAAAAAAACCTTATGAGACGTATGGCTGAAGCCGAACATACATCAGAACAGAAAGTGAATAATCCCGTCACTGAAATACAAAAGAAAATACGTGCCGATATAGAAGATGCCGGCAGTAATACTAATAAAAAAGAAGCTCTAGTTTCAGCAGTAAGGAAAGACCTTGAAGACGCAGAGATGCGTGCATGGTTGGTCAGACAGGAAGAAGAGCGGGGCATATTAATTCAGCGGGAGAATGAAGTAAAATTTGTTGCACGATCAGTGGTGCGTACGCTTGAAGCGGTGAAAGCCGAAATGCTTACAGTACCTCCCTCGTCAAAAGTAGTTTTGTCGAAGCTTGCGGCACGAGCTGAAAAACTTCCAGAATCTACCTTTTCACATCTTTATCAGATCGTTAAAACATATCTCATAGAAGACATTTCTTTTTCTCCAAAAGGTCAGCAAAAAACAGTATTTGAAAAAGATTTCGCGAAACTTCAAGAAGAAAATCCCTACGCTGCAGAAATTTTACGGCAATGTGTAGTGGAAAGTGCACAGGACCTTGGAGAGACAGAGGAACATATAATAGAGCAAATGGAAATAGAAAAGAGAATAGAAGATGATGTTGACGTGCGGACAAAGAAAAAGAGATTTCGGGATGCAATCGGAGAGATTTATAACAAATATTTACAGACTTCTAGTGGTTTTCAAAGTCTATCGTTTAAAGAACGACAAGATTTCTTCGAAGAGCTTGATGCGATAAGTAAACCTCAAAACGAACAATCGATAATACAGTCACTTCAAGGATTTGGTCTAAAGTCAGAGATGATCAAACAATTAATTGAACTTGCAAAAAAAAGCGAACTTCTTAGTAGTATGCAGACTCAAGGAGAGCGGAAAGAAGTGCTTGAAAGTTTTGGTTTAAATCCAGAAGAACAATCTTATTTCTCCTCAATTACCGGTCTTAATCGGTTCAAAAAAGATGATGGTGATCTATCCGACGAGGGAAAAAGAAGACTAAAAAAAGCAGCGCTTAAAGCCATCAATAACCTTATTTCTATAGCAGATCATGATCCTGATAGGGAATTTGAAAAAAGCTACAGCGACTTTTACGAGGGCGGGAGATATAGAGACTTCCTAAAGGCAATTCGAGGACTGGCAGATGAGGCGAGAACTAGATGGGGACCAGGAGGAGATAGGGTTGCAGATTTTATCATACGAGGAGTCTTACAGGAAGTGACGAGAGAACGTGAACTGCGCGAACTCTATCATAACGTGGGAATATGGATAAAGATCAGCACACCGAAAGAGCTTATAGGTCTAGTATCTCGTTATGATGTTTCTCTTCTATCTGCTCCTTTGACCAGTGAAAGCGGGGGAAAAATAATTGCCATGGCCATCTCTGAGTTTGAACGATATTTACAGTTTGATATGGCTATGAATAAAAATACTCCACGACCAAGTTTGTTATCAAGCGCGCAAAACAGCAATCTTTTACTCTTCGAGAGTAAAGATAGAGAGATGCTCAAAAGAAGAATCCAGAGTCGTATAGACGAAATGAAAAAACATATAAAAAACAAAGGAGATAAAGATGCAAGTCAAAGAGATCATATCCAAAAATATGACACACAAAACTATGAAGAAGTAGAAGAATGGGAAGTCGAGCGCGCGATAAAGTACGCTCGAGGAGTCTCATTTCTCACTACGATGAGAGCTTTTTCTATCATTGCGTCAGGCAATGTACAGGAAAAGTTTTTTGGCGCAGCGAATAATTTCTACAACATGGCCGCATTTTTCAACCCCGCGTGGAAATGGAGAATGGGAAGAGGAAGTTTGGCGTTCACTATGCATGCTCCGGAGCTTTATAATATCGAAGTTGATACCAGACCACAACTTTCTTTCTGGAGAAGAATTTTTAAAGGATCAGAGTGGAAATTCTGGCATCCAAAGGAGTTTGAAGAAAAAAGCAAGAGTTACTATGAGGAGATAGGACTTGAGACAGACGATGAAACAGAGAGAAATTTTCTTCTCCAGTCACTCCCTTTTAAAAAAATGCTTCAGATATTTGGGATTGGCGATTTGCCCACAAGAGCAGGATGGCGTATGGAGGGAATTAAAACAGACTATATTCGATTTAAAGATCTTATAGATAAAGCACTTGGCAAGGAAATGAAAAATAATTGGGAAAAGTCATATGAAGCGTTGGCGCAAGTTATTGGCGTGGGATCGAGGTTTTTCTACGACGCTGATCGGGCAAGAGATTTTGCCCAAAAACAATTATTTTCTCACCTACGGGCGAAAGGAGAATTGCATGTTGATGAAGACAAAATGAGCAGTGCAAGTAAAGAAAAATTCACGCATGATTATGCTTCAGGAAAAAAATATAGCGAGATTATCTATAGAGATCCCATAACCGGAAAAGGGTTTACCTATTTTGAGCTTATGGAGGTTAAAACGCTTATGTGGCGGGGAGATAATTTTTATGCGCTTCTCAAAAGATCGCCGATAGATTTCTTGACCAATCTTACCCAGATATTTCCAGAAATACTTCCTGAAAAACTAGATGGTATTACGGTGAAAGGCAAGCAACCTGATGGTTCAGAAAAAAAATTCGACATATTTGAAATTATCGGCATAGAGGATGAAAATCAATTCAGACAAGAACTCAACAATTTTGGTCCTGATGATCAAAAAAAACTTCGTGAACACAGAAAGCGGATGATCGAGCGTTTTGGGAAAAATAATATCGAGCCGTTACAGAAATTCCATCATTTTTATAAAAAACTCACAGAGTTGGGTGAAGGGAAGTTTAAAGATATAAAAGACGAGAAACTTTTGAAAGAGGAAATCACTGAATGGTTTTATAACGAGCTTGCTTTGGCAACAGAAAAAGTAAAAATAAGAAATGGATTGGAGATAGAAGAACAAGATATAGAGGACCCAGAAATTAAGAAATTGTTATTTAATAAAGAAAAAGGGGGAGATGAAGGTATTATTACCTACTTCACGGAAAAGACAGATGAGGAGTCTGCTTTTGGAGATGATAGTGATATTTTAGGACAAGAGAATAATTTCTTCTATCGTGTCGGCCGCACGTGGTATCAAGATATGGGGCATAGTCTTCACCCAAACACCGCAGATATGGACTGGCGTTTTGTATTTAATAAACTTGGCCAAGAGGCAGGTGAAGATACGATCAAAAGGCTCTGGGGTGATTTACACGGCTGGAACGAGGTGACCAATAAACTCCAAAATCTTGACCATTTACTGCACGATGTGGCAAAAACAGGCAAGTTTGAAGAAATTTATAAGCTTCACCACGAGATTCACTCGCTTGAAGGGATTGGACTTGATATGCATAAAGCAAATTATTATCTGGCTGCAACAATCGCACGGTATTTCCAAGAAGATTCTGCCGCCCGACTGCCGTTTCTTGTTGGGGATCTTTATGGATTTATACATGGCAAAGATGTCTCGCTTTCCAAAATTCATGGAGGAAGATTTGCAAAGTCAAAAAACTCTGACGATTTGAATGCATATTTCAGAACACTTATGTACAATGGAGATATTGCAAAGGTAGGTCCATGGTCATTTGAGATGCTTTCGAGATCTTTGAGAGTAGATACAGAAAAAGTTGTGTGTACAGAAATTCTACCTAAAGTTTTTATATTGGTAGGTTTTTATTTGTTATGGAAGTTTTTCAATCAATCTCGCAAGGAACAACTTGAAGGAGGGAGAAGATAATATATGAAAAAAATATTCATGATTTTTTTATTGATATTTATATCATTGTTTTTCACAGAGCGTTTTGTCTACTCTCTTGTAGGTACCGACATTTTAGATAAGGCGATAGGCACTGCATTTGATGCTGTTACAGACGATCCCGCTGAAAAACAATCAGAAGCTGAAAAAGATACCGCAGAGAGATTAAGAAAACTAAGCGGAGACCAACAAGAAGATTCATGCGGGGGTGAAAACGAAAAGTGCTGTATACATACTTTACCCAATCCACCTGCTATCCCCGGAATTAGTTTTATCTCGGGAGGGAATGACCTTAAAGACGCAACTAATAATATTGAAGAAAACACGAAAGAACAACTCAAAGATACAGCTTTTGCTACTTGTCAAATTGGATTCATACAGAATAATCCTGATGACCTTGAAAATTGTGTTTGTATTAAAGAGCCTTTAGCAATGAGTGCTTTATGCGAAAGGATAGGATCCGAAGAAGAAAGGGAAGAGTGTAAAAAAAAATGTAGTGATCATGGCGTATGGACGGCTTTAGGATGCATTGATTTTACATTTGGAGGTTTTATAGAAAAGACACTCCCCTCATTTGGAATAGGAATAGCTGGCGCTATTGCATTGTTATGTATTATTTACTCCGCTTTTATCCTACAGATATCAGGGGGAAGTCCAGAGAAGATAAAAAAGGCAAAGGAGCGATTAACTGCATGTATCATAGGTCTTCTTTTGATTATTTTTTCAATCTTTATTCTACGAGTGATCGGCGTTAATATTTTAACTATTCCTGGATTTCAATAATAATATCTTAAACAACTCATTCTCCTCGTTGTTTTTCTTGAGCAAGTCTTTTTGCGGCTTCCTCTGCGCTTTCTCTCCATGGTCCTGGTAGGAACCTGAATACTTTCTCTCTCAAACCTGGAAGACCAAGAGTCAGCGTGCTAAATTGACTAAATAATCCAAGCGCTCCACCTGCAGCGACAGCGGCTCCAGAGAAAAATCCTGGTTTTATATCAGGTAATGCTTTTATTCCCATTAGTTCTTTTATCATTTTGACTAATTGAGGTATTACTAAAACAATTCCCATTCCTAAAATAGATGCGAACGCTTTTTGATCAAGACCAAAAAGAAAAGGGGGTTTAAAAAGAGTCGTTCCTGAACTAAAGGCAGTACTGGTAATCATATATCCTACGAGAAAAAAAATAATAATTAAAGGAAACGTGAGTAATTCTCCAATTAAACTTCTAGACCAAAAAGCGAAAGACTTTTTTCCGGGGATTACTTCAAAAAGCAATATAAGTGGTGAAAAAATAATAAGTAATAATATTTTAACATATGAAATAAGGAGCATAAAAAATATCCTTACTATAAGAAACAAAAGAGTAAAAAGAAATAAGATTCCTACGATTATTCCTGCGCCAAGGGGAGAAAGAGCAAAGATAAGTATTAGCTCAAGAATAACTTTGAGTATGCTGAAGATCGATCCAATTGCGGGCAAGTTTTTCAAATTATCAAGGATAGTATCGAATGGTTTATAAATCCAGTGTTTGAATAATAATATTGCTGGTATTGCAAGTATACCTCTTACAAAGATTTCAAGTCCCCGAGGTAGTATGTTAATAAACGAATTTCCTATACCGAAAATAGAGCCAGCACTTTTGAAAGTATTTAAAAAACTCCAACCTCCTATACCTACACCATGCGGCCATAGATCAATCAAGCCTGCAGTCATGTATCTATTTTGTACATCTAACGCATTTTTAAAAATAGGTTCGTTGTTGACTTGTGTCTTGCTTATAACATTAATAGCCACCGCAATTGTTACATACATCAAATCAATCAAAAACCCCGCAATGGCAAAGGAAAAGGTGATGAAAATAAGCGACATGACGATGCGAGGAAGGGTATTTTCGACGGAGATAACAGTCTGTGGGTTAAGTTTCATGCGAAACATGATCATAAAACCGATCAGGACAAGCACAAGCACTAAAATAAGATACGCGACGTTGCGAAAGGCTTTCCAGATGCCGATCATGGGTTTGATTGAGGCGAAGCCGATGCCTTCGGCGGCGTAGGCACGAGGGATAAAGCCGGCGTTTTTCAGGCTGTCGTAGGCGAAATACATGCCAGATGCGGGTGGGTTGGCGTACGGCATGACCATGAGATTGCCCACAAACCCGAAAATGCTCCGGTTGTAATTTTCATCCCCATCCTCCGGATTATCCGTGCATGCCTCACCAATTGCGCCGCAGAGCATGGTCCGATAGATGGCGACACCAATTTTTCCTTCATTTGTTTTCTGATACTGCGGATTATTGATGAGCGCGTATATTTCTTTTCGCTGTTCCCGCGCAGTTTCTTCTGGGTTGATGGTGATTTTGTCTCCACTCGTGAAGGCGGAGAACAGGATGATGATCGTTGATATGACGACGAAAACCAATGTGATTTTGGTGATTGAAGAGGAGATTTTTTTTATTGTCTGCTTGATATGCATGATTTCATTCTAAGATTCTTTATTGCTATTTGCAACTTATTCTTTCATTTGTTTCTTTTAAGCAGACGGATAAGTTCTTCAACTTTTAAGTTAATCGGGTTTAATATTCCCTTTTTAAGGGTGCCTTTTTTGATTATTTTATAGTTTGGAACAGTGACAGTTTTCCCCGATGGATGTCTCATTTTGATATGACTTCCCCTTTGGTGGACTATTTTAAACTGAAGTTTGCTTAATACTCGTATTAAATCTGATGCAGATACTTGGGGAAGTTTAGGCATATGATACTTTCACCGGTACTACAAATTGTTTTTTGTAGGTATCATAGTCTTTATCGATTGTTCCTGTATCATCTTCAAGATAGAGTTTAATTGCGTCTTTGATATTTGCTAATGTTTCTTCAAAAGTTTCTCCTTGTGACGCGCAACCAGGCAAGTCTGGAACCCATACTGAAAAACCTCCTTCTTTTTCCTCCTCAAAAACTACAAGGTATTCCATTATTTTATGTTTTTTCATTTTCATAGTAACAATATTTTACTACATGATATGCGTTTTTTTCAACCCATTTTCACTCCTTCCCTTTTTGCCCAATAAACATTGGCGGTGAAAAGCGTTTTAAAAGTGCCGGCGTCCAGCCAATATCCGTCAAGCTCTGCCCAGCGCATGGTCCCTGCTTTGATATAGAAATTGTTGACATCAGTGATCTCAAGCTCGCTTCTCCACGAAGGCTTGCATTTTATGATGTATTCAAACACATGGTTGTCATACATATAAAGACCCGTAACCGCATAGTCAGAGGGCGCTTTTTCCGGCTTCTCGATGATTTCGGCGATGCGGGAGGGATCTTTTTTATCAAATCGCGGTACGCCAAAACGGGTGGGATCAGGCACTTTTTTCAAGAAAATCTTCGCGCCTTTTTTGAAGGTTGCGACATCATTTTTGATATTCGCATCAGTGGTATTGTCTCCCAAAATGACGGTGATTGCTCCGTCGTCTGCGAAATCCTGCGCGAGAAGCAGCGCGTCGGCAATGCCGCCTTTTGGATTTTCCTGATAGGCGTATTCAAGATGCGTCACCCCGAGTTCTTTGCCGTTTTTGAGGACGCTGATGAAGTGTCCTGCGTGAGGTCCTGATGTGACGATCAAAATTTCAGTGACGCCTGCTCTCACGAGTGTCGAAATGGGGTAAAACACCATGGGCTTGTTGTAGATAGGAAGCAGATGTTTATTAGTCGCGTAGGTTAATGGATAAAGGCGTGTCGCGAGTCCGCCTGCCAAAACAACTCCTTTCATATATATGGTTGTTTCAAAACCTTCGATTTCAGCAGATTCTGTCACTCGGCAGCCCCAAAAAGTTCAGGCAATCCCACTTTTGTGGGGCTCCCCGCCTCGTGTCACCTGCGCATAAATCAAGGTAGGTTTTGAAATCAATTCTAAAGGAGCGCAATGTATAACAGAAAGAGAAAGACCGCTCCAATAAGGATATATTCTACCACAATTTTGAAATACAACGTTTTTTCTATGAGATGATGGACGATCCCCCAGCCGATGTAAAATGCGACAAAAAGCGCCATGACGATAAATTGTTGCAGATTATTTTCCCTTGTCAAGGTCAGGATCAGGATGAAGAAAATGCCAACGGTGAAAAGAAGGAGGTAATGAAAGAGATTTTTTTTAAACTCTTCCTCCAGATGATGAATAAAGTGATGTGTGCGTATCATATGATGACTCCTTGTGAAGTAGCAATCAGCGAAAAAAGCATAATGGCGATAAATATCAGATGTGCGATGTGTTTGCCTGTGATGCGCCTTAAGCGGAGACGGCTCGCCCAGTACAGGTCAAGCACGATAGCAAGGAGCAGTATGCTCATGAAAAGATAGATTGCGCTTGAAGAAAACTGTTTCAGGTTGATAAATGGCGCGCTTTTTTGAACGGACAAAACGCGCGGCGTGCGGATAGTCGAGTTTGTTGTGGCAAGTGGCGTGGCAAAAAACTGCACCACCAGCGTCGTATCTTTTCCCTGAAGCGTCCCGTGCTTTACGGCAAAGCCAATGTCGCTGTACTGCCCCCTCAAAATATTTTCGCGGTGTTTGGGCGAGTCCATCCATGCGTCCACAATGCCACCCGCAAACTCAAAGTCTTTTGCCAGATTTTCGCCTGCATATTCATATCGGTATCCCGCAGATAAAATAAATTCCCATGGTGTTGTTCCTTGTGGGCCATAGTGCGCCCAGTAATCTTTCACAAACATATCTTCTGCTTTTTTTTCTGCAGCTTGGGAAAGCGCGGGATTTAAAGAAAGTGGTGGGAGGTCGTATTTTTCCCGCTGCTTGTTCGTCAGCATCAAAAGTTTCTCCACGGTGATATTAGTCGCTGTTCCCAAAACGCTTCCCTCTATGGTTTGTTGCGCAACTACCTTGGAAAGGAACATAAATGAGATGGCGATGAGGAGACAGTAGGTGAGAAAATCGCTATGCAACAATTTTGCTCGATAATTATTTTTATGAGAAGGAATAAATAAATGGTGTATAAAAGAAAAAAAAGTGTTCATTATGATAAATAGGCGACAAATGATGTTTTGTATTTACTATACAGGTATACCAGGAAAATTCCTAGTGTATCGATGAGTATGTCGCGGATTTTTCCCTCGCGCGTCGGCACAGTAGCTTGGTGTATTTCGTCAATAACGCCGTAGAAAAATGCAACGACAAAGGCATATTTCATACATGTCGTGTAGGATAGTTGACTTATTCTATTGCGATAAAACGCTCGAAGAAGTAGATAGTACAAAAAGCCGTATTCGATCATGTGGAGTGCTTTAAAGATGACAAAATCAGTAAGATTTTCGCCCGCGATCTCGAAGCGATCTCGCGAGGAAAAGTAGAAAATGGCAGCCATCCAGAGGATGGGAGGAAACCAAAAATTAATGAGCGTTTTAATTTTTTTCATAAAAAGAAAGCTTCTTTTTTATTTTATACAAAACATACAGCATAGTACAGAAGGAAAAAGAAAAGGAGGTTGCGGAAAACCCTTTGACATAGAGTATTGCTTGCGCAAGTTCCTGTTTTTTCTCCTGGCTCTCGGTATTTTTTGTTTTGGTAGAAAGCACTGTTCCTTTGCCGTCTGATGTTTCTTCAAACAGATTTAACGCAGCAGGTGAAATAAAGGAGGTCGGAGAGGGAAGGATAGTGGGAGATGGGATGGCTGTGGGTGTTATTGTAGGTTTTTGTGTGGGGGTTGGTGTCGTTGTTGGAGTAGGAGAGGGGGTGTTTGCGGTATTTCCCCTTCCTACGGCTTTTCCTTTTTCAGCCACTTCGTACGTTATGCGATCTTTTTCTTTTTGCGCATGGTCAAGGAGGCGTATGGTGTCGCCGTCGTTGTTGAACATTGCGCTTGCGATCGTAACTTTTGCGTACCCTTTTGCCGGGATCTCAAGAGAAAACTGCTTTGGAGATGATCCGGTGTTTTCACCGTCATCGAGGTACCAATCGGTGAGCGAGACACCAAAATCATTGTCATTATATAACTTCACCCATTCATCCTCGCCGTCAGGATAGACCATTGCCTCGGAAATGAGAATATGATCAAAAGACGGCTGTTGTGTAGGCGTGGGAGAGGGAAGAGGAGTAGGGGTTGGAGTTTTCGTTGGTTCAATCGTTGTCTGCGAAGGTGTTGTAGTTGGAGTTTCAGTTGGAACGGATGATGCGACAATTTGAATATCTACAGCGCTTTTTGACATTTCATCGGTTGAGGCTGAATTGCCAGATGAGGTATATCGTCTCACGCGCATCTTATACGTTCCTTCTCCGGTATATTGCTGTGGAGGCGGTATTTCTATTCGTCCCTGTACTTCACCACTCCAATATTTTTCCGATGAAATAGTAACGGGAAAAAATTTGAGCTCGTCAGAACCTCCATACCAATCAGTTCCGTTAAACGTTTCTCCAAAATATTCACTTATTCCTTCTTTATAAAGATCAATACGCACGTAGTTTTGTCCTTCTGAAGCTCCTTCAATTGAAACAGCTATTGTAAAAGGTTCGCTTGTTGTTATTGACGAAGGATGTTGTGTAATGGTTGTGGTAACAGCGTATGTGGGTAATACGAATAAAAAAAGGTATAAAAAGAATACAAAAAAAAACCTTTTCATGGTTTTGCTAGGATAACTTTTTCACTTCCTCACTTTGTTCGATAAGACGAGTGGTTTCAAGTTTTTGACCCAATGACAGGAAAAATTTCGACACATTGGAAACCTGATTATATGCGTTGGTGATATGGCGGTTCAACACGGAAAGCGCCTCGTCACTTTTCTCATAATCTTTTTTGAGATTTTGCAAGAGTGATAAAATCTCTCGTGCCCGTTGCTCGATCTTCTGACCCTCAAACGACATGAGAATTGCTTTCAAATACGCATAAAAACTCATCGGAGAAACCATGAGCACTCGTTTTTCACCGGAAAATCGATACAGTTCTTCATTGCTGATGATTTCGTAGTAAACCGATTCTGAAGGGACATACATGATGGCATAATCAAGCGTGCCTTCAGCGGTGAGGATGTATTTTCGGGCAATATCCTGGATGTGTTTTTTGATGTCGCGCACAAAATCTTTTTTTTGCGAAGCATCGCTTGAAATTTTTTTGAAATTTTCAAGGGGGAACTTGGCATCAATTGCAATCAGTCCTTGAGAGGTTTTGATAATGGCATCGACTGTATGGCCGTTTTTGAAGCCGTATTGAAGCACAAATGAAGGTTTGGGCAAGAGTTCTTGCAGCAGATCCTTGAGGATGGTTTCGCCAATGCCTCCCCGGAGTTTGGGTGAGGCGAGAAAGTCCTGCAGTTGTTTCATGGATCTGCCGATCTCTGAAAATTCACCGATGTTTTTTTGCACTTGTGCGATGACGTAGGCTGCCTTATCAAGTCGCGTGTTGAAATTCTTCATGTTTTCGGTGAGTTTCGTGTCAACCGCCTGCGTGGAGGTTTCCACGCGTTTGCTGACTTCTTTGAGCCACTCAACAATTTCCTCTGATGGTTTTGTTTTGGAAACGGCGTCTGTAAGCCATTTTCTGATAAATACAAGAAGAACAATGGCAGAGGCGACAACAGCGAGTATAATCACAAAAAGATCACTCATGTACTCATTATACTAGATGAGACTTGAGCCTTTGAAGATTTTCGGTTTCAGCCACTCTTCGGGAGTTTCTTCTTCTCCTTTTTCCTCTTTTGCCTCAATCGTATCAAGGGAAGCGGCAGGAGTTTCGGTAAATGAAGGAGGTGTCGCAAACGGGGAAGGAAATGATGTTGGTCTCATGGGCGCCATAGGCGCTCTTTTAGTCGCTCCTGATTTCAGTAATTCTGCTGCTGCCTCAAACGTACCGGCGTTTACGGCATAAGAAGTGAAATTGTTGGTCGCTCCCCGTATGCCCGCGTAGAGGTTAGTAGCTGTTTCTGGAGTGAGGGGAATTGAGGCGAGTTTCAAAAGCTCAAAAATAATCTCTGACGTAGAGGAGGCGCTTTTGTTGACCAAGTTCACCGTGCCAAACTGTGAGTTGGTCATATGACGGTCAATATTGATGATATCTTTTCCTTTAAACTCATTATGATGTGCGCTGTAGACCTCGCCCAAGGACTCAAGAGTGGGAGCGTCAATGACGATGAGCGCATCAAGCTTTCCTCCGGTGTAGGAATATTTGACCGCAGAAGGGTCAAGTTTTTTCTTCGACTGCCCCGGCTGGATCACGAGATTGAAATAATTACCTTCAATCGTATAGGTGACTTTGTCTACTGCCCCGTCCTCGTACGGGAAGGAAACGACGAGGCTGTCTCCGCCTTTTGCCAGATCTTTTTGTATTTTGTCCTCGCCAATAATAGAAGGAGCATTGATATCCTGTCCACAGGTAAGGTTCACCTGTTTCCCCAATTTTGTGAGGTGTAGGTACAGGGTAACTGAAGCTGCTATAGTGTCGATAGAAGGATTGAGAGGTATGCAAATAGAAAATGACGTATGTTTCTGTAGGAGTTCAATAATGCGCGAAATTTCCGCTTCATTGTTCATATACTATAAGATTTTATCACATCGCTGGGCGAAAAGTCAAGTTGAGGGTAAAAGATGACTCCACCCTCGTCATTTTTCTTTAATTCTTGCACGGTTCGTGCGCGCATCTTGATGGACACGATTTTTGCCTTTCCCACGAGGCGATCTTTCCTCGTCAGTTCGATTTGATCATTGATGTTTATTTTTCCCTTTATGACAGAAATACCCGCGATTTTTTCTTTTTCAATGATGAAGCTTGCCAATATTTTTGCCTCACCTTTCAGGTGTTTTTCTTTTTGCTCTTGTTCGTCTTTGATTGCAGAAACTTCGGTGAGTTCATCAAACAGTTCATAGATGAGCCGATATGTTTTTACCACGACTTTTTCCTGTTCCGCAAGCTGGGCGATGCTTTTGTCTACTTTGAGGCAAAACCCAATGACAATAGCTTTGGTTATTTTTGCAAGCATGATGTCAGCTTTGTGTATTTCTCCCACTGCAGCGAGGACGATTTCGATGGTATCGTTTTTGCCGACACTTTGTGTGATTGCCTCAAGAGATCCTGTTGTATTTGTTTTGATGATGACTTTCAGTCTCTTATGTTCCTCGCTTTTTTGTGTAAGGAGACTCTGGAGGTTGTTTACGGGTTCTATTTTTTTGACGGGAGTTTCCTGTAGTGCTTTTTTGTGGAGCGTAATAGTTTCTCCTGTTGAAGGTAGTTCTTTAAAGCCAAGCAGTACAAACGGTGTGGAAGGGTAGACTTCCCGAAGGTGTCTCCCATCATCTGCAATAAGCGCTTTTATTTTTGCCTCATGTTGTCCTGCGTATACAAGCATGCCGATTTTAAATACTCCATCTCGCGCAATTGCCGAAACCATGGC
>Ga0209542_10003100_pt1 | contig 36057 bp, 48 predicted proteins | sample RifCSPhighO2_01_FD_184028 | JGI IMG/M metagenome (GOLD analysis project Ga0209542, IMG submission 184028) | Soil microbial communities from Rifle, Colorado - Rifle CSP2_plank highO2_0.1 (SPAdes) (version 2) | ecosystem: Environmental > Terrestrial > Deep subsurface > Rock core/Sediment ...
GCCAGTTGGGGCGCTCACCAATATGTTCTGCCGACTGTGGATTGGCAATACCCCATAAAGCTGGGGAAGCGAAAATTCCTCAAACTTTCCAAAAAACCATTTCTCAACATAAGAGTGCAGTATCTTTTTTACTTCCTCTGGCTTTGAGGGCTTCTCTATTGTCGAAATCATAAGCCGATAGAAGCAAATGTCTTTTTTAAAGGTAAGGGAATATCGGATTCAGAAACATTTATAAAACAGGGCTAAATTCTCCATAATGTTGGTTAGTTTACCTAACCATTCTAGCGCCGCAAGGCGTGATTCAAATGACAAAGATATACGACGTCGAACAAGGCGAATTAGTGGATGCTGTAGCTCAAAGCCTGAAATCAGTGCCGGAAATAAAGCCGCCTGAATGGGCCCCATTTGTAAAAACCGGGCATTTTAAGGAAAGGCCTCCCTTAAACAAAGACTGGTGGTATTTGCGCTCAGCAGCAGTTTTAAGAAAGGTGATGCTTCTTGGGCCTGTTGGAGTTTCAAAATTGAGGGGCAAGTTTGGGGGCAAGAAAAATCGGGGCCATAAGCCTGAGCATCGCTACAAAGCATCTGGCAATATCATAAGAAAGATACTTCAGCAGCTTGAAAAAGCCGGCTTAATCGCAAAAACAGACAAGGGCGTCCACAAGGGGCGCATCCTCGGCCCCAAGGGTGCTTCACTGCTCGGCAAGGCAGCTGAATCCTTGCGGCCTAAGAAGTAAAGATGGACGAACTGGAACGCATAAGAACAGAAAGATTAAAAGAGCTGCAAAGACAGCATCAGGAAGAGTTCGAAGAAGCCAAGCAATTCCAGGCTCAGGTGGAGCAGCTCGAGGCAGTTGTGAAAAGGGTGCTGACAAAAGAAGCATTGCAGAGATACTCAAACCTCAAGACTGCGCATCCGGAAAAGGCGGTTCAGCTGCTTGCTGTTATTGGGCAGTTAATCCAGCAGGGCAGGGTTGGGGTGATTGACGATAATGCACTCAAGGAACTCTTGAGAAGGCTGGCTCCGGAGAAAAGGGAAACAAAAATAAGAAGGATATAAAATGGCACGATACAAGCATCCAAGCAGGAAAGCAAGGCTCGCAAAGCTGGGCAGGAGAACTAGATGGGCGCCTTTTTGGACTGTTCCAAAAATTTATGGCAAAACCCGCAGGGTTCACCCTGGCAGGCATACTCATGTTAAAAGAAACTGGAGGAGGGGAAAGGCGAAGGCATAATGGCAAAGAAAGAAGAATCAAAAATTGTGCTTGAAAGGACCTATAATGTTCCGTTGAGAAAGGAATATCTTAAGAAGCCTCGCTACAAGAGAGCAAAGAAGGCAGTATCAGCCTTAAGGGAGTTTGTTGAGAAGCACATGAAAAGCAATGATGTAAAGATTGGAAAACACGTTAATAACCAGATATGGGCTCGCGGAATCAAAAACCCGCCTCATCATGTTAAAGTTGTATGCACAAAGGATTCTGAAGGTCTTGTGAAAGTTGAGATGTTCGGCGCTCCCAAAGAGGAGCAGATTGAGAAGAAAGTAAGCCACGTCAAGAAAGAGAAGAAGGAATCTCCAATCGAAGAAAAGCTCGAGAAAGCAAAGGAAGAAAAAGAAGAAAAGGCAAAGGAGATACTCAAGGAAGAGATTGCAGAGCTGAAAAAGCACCCCCTTGAAGAGATAGAGAAGCAAAAGCATGAAAGGCACGAAAAGATAGGCCACGTAATGACTAAGCCGAAAGGCGACCAGGAGATGTCGGGGCCTGATAATAAATAAGTTTATAACTATTAATTTTTTATTTGAATTCTATGCTCCCGTTCCAAGAAGCAAAAAGGGAATTGATTGCTAAAAGAGAATCAGAAATATCTGAATATGGCCGCAGGCCTGAAGATAGGACAACAGGGGAGATAATAAACTTCGGAATTGTAAATGTTGACAAGCCCAAAGGGCCAACGTCACATCAAGTGGCAGATTACGTTAAAAAAATTTTACATATTACTAAAGCTGGCCATTCCGGAACTTTAGACCCGGGGGTTACGGGCGTACTGCCAGTCGCTCTGGGAAATGCCACAAGAATTGTTCAGGCAATACTTCCTGCAGGGAAAGAGTATGTTTGCGTGATGCACCTCCACAAAGATGTGGATTTGGGCACAATAAAACAAGAATTCTCAGCATGGACTGGAAAAATAATGCAGAAGCCTCCATTAAAATCGTCGGTGAAGCGGGTTTTAAGGCCAAGGACAATTTATTATCTTGAGCTCCTTGAGGCAGATGAAAAAGACATGCTTTTTCGGATAGGCTGCGAAGCTGGCACTTACATCAGAAAGTTCTGCCATGACTTCGGCCAGAAGCTGGGTGTTGGCGCCCACATGGCTGAATTGAGGAGAACAAGGGCGGGGCCTTTTGACGAATCTACGCTTTTCACTCTTCAGGACCTTACAGATGCATACTACTATTACTCAGAAGGCAACGATAAGTTTTTGAGAAAAGTCATCCAGCCTATAGAATCTGGTGTTGCACATCTCCCTAAGATATATGCTGTTGACGGCGCAATCAACTCTCTTGCTCACGGCAGAAACCTTGCCTTGCCCGGCGTTGCAAAATACGAATCGAACATCAATAAAGGGCAGATGGTTGCAATATTTTCCCTCAAAAATGAGCTTGTATGCTTAGGCACCTCCCTTATGAGCTCTGAAGAAATGGCTCATGAGAAAGGCTTAGCCGTTCAAGTGGAGCGCGTCTTTATGAAGCCGGGTGTTTACCCGAGAATTACTTATTGATTATCTTTTCCTGCAGCCTTTTTGATTCGTTGAAAACTGAAAGGAAAACCTCTTCAACAAATCCTTTGTCGAGGCCGTTTTCTTCTGCAATTCTAAGAAGCTTCTTCATTATCTGCTGTTCCCGCTTCTCGTCGAAGATTGGGATCCTGTTCTTTTTCTTGTATTCTGCAATCTCGGGGATTAAAGACATCCTCTCTGCAAGGGTTGTTATTAATACGGTGTCAAGCCTGTCGATGTGCCTTCTTACGTCCTCTATTGCCTTATGCATCTTTTCCCCCATGAGTTAGGCTGAAATAACCCTCTATTTAAATATTATGCTTCCGAATTCCACAAAACACATTAGTAGCCACATATAGTCAAATTCTATCCTAGTATACAAAATAGTAACATTTATATACTAGTTCATAAATATAATGCAGGATCAAAAGAGGTGAATAATATGGAATTTATAGTTCAGAACGCTCTCCAGGGGCAGCAGCAGGAGGCGTTTCAAGTTGGGCTGGCAAACATCAAGGTTATTGGGGTTGGAGGCGCTGGCTCCAACATGGTTTCCTGGCTCTACAAAAAGGGTATCAAAGGTGCTGAGATAATTGCCTGCAACACGGATAAGCAGCACCTTGACATGACATCAGCAGACCACAAATTCCTCATAGGAAGGACGTTAACTCGCGGCTTGGGCTGCGGAGGCTTTCCTTCAAGAGGGGCGGAAGCTGCAAATGAGTCGCTTGCAGAAATAAAGCAGACACTTCAGCAAACAGATATGGTTTTTGTTTGCGCAGGAATGGGTGGAGGCACAGGAACAGGCGCTGCATCAGTGGTAGCCCAAACTGCAAAAGACCAGGGTGCAATCGTGCTTGGCACAGTGACAATGCCGTTCAAGATAGAGCGCGCAAGAATCGACAAGGCAGAATTTGGACTTCAGCACTTGCGTTCAGTCTGCGACACCGTAATCGTTATAGACAACAACAGGCTCGTTAATATAGCAGGAAATCTGCCTGTACAGCAGGCATTTTCAGTGGCAAACGAGCTGATATCCACCATGATAAGAGGGATTGTAGAGACAATTTCAGTTCCCTCTTTGGTCAACCTTGATTTTGCCGACGTGAAAGCCATTATGAAAAATGGAGGCGTTGCTGCAATAGGTGTCGGTGCATCAGACACTAATAACAGGGTAAAAGAAGCCGTAGAAGGTGCGCTGAAAAATCCGTTACTTGACATCAAGTACAGCGGCGCCCTGGGAGCACTCATCCACATTGAAGGCGGTTCAGATCTTACCCTGGATGAAGTGAACAGAATCGGTGAGTTAATCACCGAAGAACTGGATCCGGATGCAAACGTTATCTGGGGAGCTAGGGTCAGTGATGATATGAAAGGGAAGCTTACAGTAATGACAATCATCACCGGCGTAAAGTCCCCCTGGATATTGGGCAAATACAATGCCCACGAGGAAAAGAAGCGAGTAGGAGAGGAGCTTGGAATAGATATAGTTTAAGCTCCTTTTTCTTTTTTTTATTTTATATGTTCTTTGAAAAGCACATCATCTGCTTCTCAAACCCTTTTGAGACATAAAATCCATGCGCATCCTTTCGGAAGAAAGAAGATTCAAGCTCCAGTCTTGTACATCCCTTTTCTTTGGCTAGCGTAGTAATTCCGTCCAGCAGGGCAGTCCCAATCCCTTTGCCTCTGAAACGCGAATCGGTTACCATCTCATCTATATGGCATGAATTTCCATCCTGCCAGAATGTAGGCCTGATTGTGACAGAGGCATACCCAATCACCCTGCTTTCATGCTCCGCAACAAGAAAACATCTGTTCTTCGACTCCATATCTTCTAAGAAAGACTCTCTTTGCTCTTCTTTTTCAAGCTCTTCATCCAGCCATAGCTGCTGAAGGAGCAAAAAGATATCATCAAAATCTTCAGCCAACGGCATTCGAATTTTCGATTTCAATATTACCCTGTTCATCAAGGATAGGTAATGTTTCTATTTTTATAAGGTTTTACCATCGCGGCTACTATTTTGCGAAAAATTATTATACATCTCCATAAGCCATTATTAAAGTGATTAAAAAAGTCGAGCCACAAAAAGGTTACGAAACTGAATGTTGGAGCAGTGACGCTGAAAAAAGGGGCAAACTGCTGAGAGAAACCATTAATCCACATAATCACGACATAAAGGTCTATTATCCAGCTTCAGGGGGAGAGACTATAATATCAAGGTTCATCGGCGCTGGAACCCATATACAAGTTAACAAAGCTTATGAACATGGCAGCCCCTTTCTGAAGAGAAACGCCAAGGGCGATTTGACACCCGATGGAAAACCTGATGAGGATGGTCAAAGAAGAGAGTATAAAGTTCAATGGCTTAATGTTATAGACTATTGGGGCGACGCTCTTACGATAAGGCCTAGCGAAGTCTTATCGGGGATTGAGGTATATATTGACAAATGGAATGACTTTGCTCTTAGAGATAACCCGCAGTTTAAAGCTTACATATACAACCTAATTAGGGAAGGGGGATACGTTATTGATTGCGGACATCAGAACTTTTTCATTGGAATTAATCCAGCATTATTTGGCTTCGAGATGGTCTTGGATGTGGAGAAAAGGAGTTGCGCCAAAGGCGACCCACGCGGTTTGAGTATTCTCAAGAAATGTAGTGGCTTGTACATATCTGAGACACTGTTTGAGGCAGATTTACTTATTGGTATTGTACGCGAAGACAGGCGTATGGCAAGATCTTTTGCTTTGAAAGGCTGGAACTATACATCTAAGATTGAACCCAGATCCGCAAAGGAGAAATTAGAGGATGCTATCTCAAAGACAGAGGACCCCGGTTTGGCTGCAGACTTGGAAGACTTCTTAAAAGCCTTTTTCAGTGCCTGACACCCTAAAATATTTCCCTCTCCGGAAATCTTCCGGAAATTAGGCAGTAAAGTTTATTAAAGCTAAACACCCACTTTTCCAGATGGCTGAGACTGATTTTTCCCAGGGAGCTGAAAGTTCAAACACTGTTGAGAGCTTTATAAAGCTCGCCGTTGCAGGCAGATACCACAATCAACGGGATGCACCTGAAGCCATGTTAAGAGATTTTTATGAAACTTCAGTATTGGGGGTTCAGGAAATTATTCAGTTGGAAAAGGCAGTTTTAAATGCCTTTATTCAAGAAAACTCCCATGGAAGAATAGGTTACAAGAGGTTAAATGAGGATTGCCATATTGTCAGTTTCTCAATCCCCCATTATATAATCGAAAGAGAAGGGCGTTTCTATGCTTTCAAGCAAGCTAAGCTTTCTATGGCGATGGAGAGCAAGAATAATGGCCAAATCATAAGCATTTGTGGTCCGTTTACCATAAAAAATCTGCCATACAAACATCCTTTTGTCTACCCCACTGGGTATCTTGACAATCCGATTTTCTCCCAACGCAGACAGTTCCAATACCTTAAACAGCATGAGATAAGTGAAAACATCAGGTTTTGTGAATGGTACGAGACTGGCGATGAAATAACAACAAAATCGATTGCTAACATGATTACTACGGCACAAAGAACGCTGGAAAGAAGCTACATCGGGATAGCTGGAAGGGACTTTGTTCCAGTATTTCCGATTGAGCGTTGCAATTGTGTCATAGCTCAAGATAGGCTAGAGGCCGAACATTACGCTCGAACCCACAGTATACCGATGGAAAGGATATTTTCAAACCTATAGGGCTATTTTCTCTTAGAATCAACCGCAAACAATTCATTATCTCCGCCCACATCAAACAGCCCCAACCGAGCGCCAGCATCAAGCCATCCATGAGCATAATTCAGCGCCGCAAACGAAGTTAGGCTGTCCCCTTTCTTCCTGAAGTAATGTGCATCATCATAGTAGCGCTTTGCCATATCTAAAAATTCCTCACCGGCTGATTTTGAATCAACAGAAATCTTACCCTTCACAACCTTCACTTTGGCAATTGCCCTGCCGGTAATTTCAAAATACCTATCAAGCTTCTTTTCGCTTGGTTTCATGCTTAAGAGCCATCCTCTTGATTTCTATGGGCAACGTCCCCTGCTCATACTCCATTTTGGCAATTTCCACAGGGTTAAAGGATATCTTCTTGAGGATTTCATCATTAAGCTTAACCAGCGGCGGAGCTCCCATCGAAATCTGCAATGCCCTGCTTCCGATAAGCCTTGCAATTTCATATTTTGTGCGTTTCATCTAAAGTGCCTCCCTTAAAGCTTTAGAGCCGTCCGAAGCTATTCCAATCATCTGATTAACATCCTCAAGCTTTATTGCAAACTCGCCGCCTTTTTGCAGGGCGCAAAGGCTGCCATCCGACATGATTGCAACCGTCAACCTTGCCTCGGCAACGAGCTCCTCTTCATTGTCAGGATCAACTATGAAGTGGTTTCCGATTTTAAGGACAGTTACCGAAATCGGCTCTTCCTGCAATGGCAATTCCTCCGATGTCTTTGTCCTGTAATCAATCTTTCCATCCTCATATTTTGGGAACTTTGCATTCTTCAATGCTGCTAAGGCAGCAAGCGCACAGACATCAAAAAGGTTTCCAGCATCATTTATGGTACAGAGGTCAATAACAACCATCCATGCTTTGACGCCGGGCTCGATGCACAGGGCCTTAAAGTCAATAGCCTTGCTTTCCCTTATGCCCCTGTCAACTACCCTTGCAAGCTCAATTGCCTGGTTGCCTGGAGGCCCAAGCTCAAACTCCGGAGAAGACAAAGGCAAAAGCTCAGCGCCTACCATTATCGAGCCTTGATCAGGTGTATCTGGATAAGGCGTCATTATCTCGAGTTTAACTCCCGCAATAACCTCCGTATCGCCAATTGTGACCTTGGCAGAGCCTTCCGCTGTTTTTGTAAACCCATATTCCACCTTGATAGGCTTTCTGTATTCAGTCGCCTTTCTGCCATCAAGCCTTAGGCCTGAAGCCAAGAGTTTTAAAACCTGTGATTTTAGCTCATTGTGCATCTTCAACACCTTCCGTTATGTATTTTTGCTTTAACGCCTTTTTCTGCAATTCATTTATTTTCATGCATGCCTTCAGGCCTAGCTTCAATGCTTCCATAAGCGTCTCTTTTGGGACTATTCCGTCCATCTGAAGCAGTGTAAGCTTGTCCAATGTCGGCAGGTAAGCTATGGGAATATCAGCAACAATTCCGCTGTAAGATTCCTCAGAATAGTCCAGGTCAACCACAACCCTGTCATCCACCCTTCCTACAGACACGGCGGCTACCAAATCCTTCATTATCAAACCTGCGTCTGCCAATGCCATCGATGCAGCGCATATGCCAGCGCACCTTGAGCCTGCCTCTGTTTGCGGCAATTCAATGAAAACATCAACAACCGAATTTGGGTATTCCTCCAGATTGACTATTGGAAGCAGCGCATTTTTTGTTACCATTGAGATTTCCTTCGAGCGCCTCGAGCCTCCTGGCCTTACCCTTTCGCCTGCAGATGAAAAGGGCATCATATTGTAATGGCACCTTAGAATCCCTTTTGAAGGGTCCTGAAGGAACTTTGGATACAGATTCCTTGGCCCGTAAACAGCTGCATAAGCGATTGTATTTCCAAACCTGAACATCGCTGAGCCGTCTGCCCTCTTTATTATTCCGACCTTTGCCTCAATTTGCCTCATTTCGTCAAATTTTCTTCCGTCTAACCTTCTTGCGTAAACCATTATTTCACCATCATTCTGTTTTTACTTCTAATTTTACTTCAAGTTTTTTCCCGGTCTCTTTTTCCAGAAAATCCTTGATGCGGCTTGTAAGCCCCCCTAAATGAGACTCTGACTCTATCATCCTTATTGTGTGTATTGCCAGGAGTTCAGCCGGGGGTTCGCCCTGAAGCCACACCAGCCCATTTTGCCCAACAATAATCCAGCAGCCTGTTGCCTCTTTTATCATGGATATCATGCTTCCGTGCTTTCCTATTATCCTTGGTACCTTGTATGAGTTAACCTCGATTATTCTGCCGCCCTTTAGCTTTTTTAAGCCAGGACCCTTCATCATCACATCAACAAGCATCTGGCTTGTTACATTGGACACCTTGCAGACAAGGAAATCCCCTATGTCATAATACTTTCTCAAATCTGCCCCTCTCGCAATAAACTCAGAGGTAGCTTCTTTTAGCCCAAGCATCGCCTGGTAAGCTGAATTTGTCTCGAGGCGCCAGCCATTCAGGGTTACGTCCACAACCTTGCAGATAATTGTATCTCCTCTTTTTGGAAGATATCTTCCTGAAAGGGGTATTAGCTTAACCGCCCTTCCGTCTATGCTTACGACCCCAAGCCTTTCTGAGATTATATCCTCCCCATTTCTGTAAGTTCCTGCACCCGGCACATATCCCATTCCTTTTGCCAGTATTTCTCCTGGAACCACGATTTCCTTATCTTTAACCTGTACATCAGTCATTTTTTTCACCTTATTTTTAGAACCTTGCAGTCAGCCTTGCCATGGCACGCCTTGTTTAGCTCATCGTAAAAATCTGCTTCCATGCCTCCCCCTATCTCAATGACAGCATGCAAAGAGCCATTGGGAAGCCACTCTTCTTTTAGCTTTCTTCCAAACCTGCTAATCGCATGGACAGACTTTCGCGCATAATCAGGAGGCACTATAATGTCCACCTCTTTGGTCTCAAACCTAATTGGCAGTATTGGCTTAAGCTTGTCAAGAATGCTGCGAACCTGCCTGTTGACATCCTCAAACTCATCGATGGTTATTTTTGCCTCTTCAAAGGCATTCTGAATCCTTGTAAGCGGATGGGGCTTGTGCATTTTTGGGTCAACCCCATTGCGGTGGATTATTTCAAGTATCTGCTTCCTCTTTTGCTCCTTCAGTATAGCTCTGTATTCAGCACTAAGCTGGATTTGCCCTTTCTTTAAAATCTCCCTTGCAACATCAAGCGGATTGTCGGAAGAGAAAATCTGTAGAAGTATATGCTTAGAAGCTTCCTTGCTCTTTCTTGCATCGGAGAATATTTTCTGGACAGCGAGAACCTCCCGAATATCAATATCCTTGCCGGAGCGGTACTCAATTGCCTTCTGGCTGTCAACAAGTATCTCAAAATTCTCTCCTGACTTCCTGAGCTTCGCCATTATGGCGTCTTCTATATTTACCATTTTACTTCTTCTTAACCTTCTTTTCAGTTACCCTCTCAATCTGCTCGGGAGTGAATATCCTGTATTTCTTGTCTTTCACTGTAACGCACGCTGCCTCAATCCTTTCCAGGGAAAAATTTTCCCCAAGAACCTTGCTCAGCGCCCTTAATGAAAGCTTCAATCCTTCGTCAATCGTAATCGATTCCTTGAACTCTGCCCTTAGTATATCTTCAACTTCAACTTCGCCTTCGCCAATCGCAGTGGCGCGGTACTGGAAATAGATTCCGGTTGGGTCTGTCTCATACAGCCTTGGAACATTCCCGTCAATCCCTGCAATCAGTGTTGAAACCCCAAATGGCCTTAAGCCGCCTGATTGCGTGCAAACCTGCTTCAAATCGCAGATATCCTTGACAATTGTCAGCGTATCGACTTCGGTATCGTATGTTACCCTGTGCTGCTGCGCCTTAAGCTGGGCTCGCTCTATCAAGACTCTTGCATCAGATAATATTCCTGATGCTGTTGCGCAGATATGGTCATCAATCTGAAAGATTTTTTCAACTGCCTCCACCACAATTAAAGCATCAACGATTCTTTTGTCTGCTACCAGCAAAACGCCGTCTGAGCAGGCCATTCCAATTGCAGTTGAGCCCTGCCTTACGGTCTTTTTCGCATATTCTACTTGCAATAATCTGCCATCGGGGCTGAACATGGTAATTGCCCTGTCGTATCCCATCAACTGGTGCGGCATCGGTTGCATTCACATCACCCTTTTTGCGGCTTTCGAGCCGTCTGCATACATTTTTGCCTTCCTTAAGATTCCCGAAAGGCCAACTGACCTGAATATTGTTTCCTTTCCGTTTATTGTTCGGATTAGCGTCAAAGCGGATTTCACTTCATCCACATACCTGTTATTAACCCTTATCAATCCAGACTGCTTTTCATTATCCCAGCTGTCTGCCAGCATTCTTGCGCCGGCTGCCCCTGCTCCCAGGACGCCAATGTAGCTGGCAACTGCATCGTCTACCGAAAAAGAAACATCCTCGCCCCTAAATCTGCCTTCGGAAAGCACAGTAAAGGCCAAATATCGCTTCTTCTCCTTCAAGCTTGGTAAAACTGGTTTTAATTTCCTCTTACTCATCGTCTGTTTGATAACAGAGAAAACGTTCTTTATTTGTCGTTTTTTCTCTCTCTAAGCCAAAGAAAACCATAGTGGTTTATAAAGATTGCGATTGCTGGGTTATCAGCCGCTCAGCATCCTGAACAACCTTTTGGAGAAGCGCGTTGCTCTTCGCCTCTGCATTCAGCCTTATGATTGGCTCCGTATTGCTTTTCCTTACATTCAGCCAGAATTTGTCTGTCTCAACACTTATTCCATCAAGCTTGAATATTTTGAAGCCGTCCTTGCCTGCATACTCCTTCTCAACTCTCTCAAGCACAGCATCCTTATCTTCGACCTCGTAATTCTTCTCTGGAATTTTGAAGTATTTCTTTAGCGGCTTTATTATCTCGCTCATTTTGCCTTTCTTCGAGACCAAGCCCATCACCATAAGCGCAGCAATCATGCCGCAATCTGCATAATAGTTATCCTTGAAATAATAATGTCCAGAAAGCTCGCCTGCAAAAACTGCATTTACCCTCCTCATATGTTCTTTTATCAGCGAATGGCCTACCTTCGACATCTCTGCCTTGGCTTTCATTGCTTCAATCGTTTCTTTAACCACCCAGCTGCTGCGCAAATCGTAAAGGGCTATGTCTTCAGGCTTCAGAATGGACATGGCGATTAGCGCTGTAACAAAATCCGCCGGAACTGTAATGCCCTTTTCGTCCACAAAAACAACCCTGTCGCCATCCCCGTCAAATGCTATTCCAAGATTTGCATTTGTCTCCCTCGCCCTTTTCTGAAGCCCCTTAAGGTTTTCTTCCTTCATTGGGTTTGGCTCATGATTTGGATAATTTCCATCCCTCTCAAAATACATCGGAATGTACTCAATAAAGAGTTTAGAAAACATCGCATCAACTATCGGCCCCATGACACCATTCCCGCAATCAACAACAACCTTAAGCCCTGCAACCCCCTTTACAAATTCGGAGAGGTGTCTTAAGTAAGCTTCCGTCACATCCTCTTTTCTTATGCTCCCGGTCTTGTTTGAAAATTGCTTGAATTGATTGCCATTGTAAATCTTTTCCATCTCCTGCAATCCAGACTCATAGGAAACTGGCTTTGCCTCTTCGCGTGTTACCTTAAAGCCATTGTACTGCTTGGGGTTATGAGACGCAGTAACACACACAAGGCCCTTGCCCTTGAGGTGATTAACAGCAAAATAGGACATCGGACTGCTTACAACCCCTATATCAATGACATTTACTCCCAGTTCCGTAACCCCCTTCACCGCAGCTTCAAAAAGCTCTTCAGAGCTTAGGCGGTTGTCCCTCCCAACAACTATTGTATCCGCATTCAGAAATGTCACAATAGCCTTTGCAATCCTGTTTGCCTTATCTGCATCAATCTCCTCAGGATAAATTCCCCTTATGTCGTACGCTTTGAAGATTCCCATGATTTCACTTCTTTTTGATTATAAAATGGCAATTATATAATATTTTGGATTAAGAAAAAGCAAATTATATAAATCGTGCGTTTACAACATGCCTAAAATGGTGGATAGGAATCTTGCATTAGAATTTGTCCGTGTGACAGAAGCTGCAGCCATGGCGGCAGGAAAATGGGTGGGCAAAGGGGACAAGAAAGCCGCGGACAAGGCTGCAACGGAAGCCATGAGAAAGCGCTTTAATGTTATCGGCATGGACGGCACAGTTGTTATAGGGGAAGGCGAGCGCGATAAGGCGCCCATGCTTTTCATTGGTGAAAAAATTGGCTCTGGTGACGGCCCTCAACTGGACATAGCTGTTGACCCGTTGGAAGGTACCAATATGACTGCATTAGGAGGAAATAACGCAATTTCTGTTCTTGCCTCAGCCCCAAAAGGCACCCTTCTTCATGCCCCTGATACCTATATGAACAAAATAGCAGTTGGACCTGAAGCAAAGGGTTCTATAGACCTTGATGCATCTGTAAAAGAGAATATCAAGGCCGTTTCGGAAAAAGTTGGCAAAAATGTGGAAGATGTAACCGTCATCATACTGGACCGCGAACGCCATCAAAGGCTGATTAAGGAGGTAAGGAGCATTGGTGCAAGAATAAGGCTTATAGGAGATGGTGATGTTGCAGGGGCAATCGCAACATGCAGCCCTGACTCTGGCGTTGATATGCTTCTTGGCAGTGGAGGGGCCCCTGAGGGCGTGATTGCAGCCTGCGCGATAAAATGCCTTGGCGGCGAGTTTCAGGGCAGGTTGATGCTCCAAAATGCTAAGGAAAAAGAGAGGGCCCGGAAAATGGGAATCAAAAAGCCGGACAAAAAGCTCGCAATCAATGACCTGGCAAATAGCGATAATGTAATGTTTGCTGCTACAGGAGTGACTGACGGCCCATTCCTGAAAGGTGTTAGATTTGACTGCAATGGCACAAGGACTCATTCAGTAGTCATGAGGTCATCTTCCAAGACGATACGCTATATCGAAGCAATCCACAAGGGGGAATTGGAAGAGCATTGCTATCCGAGGAGGATCTAAAATGGCTAAGATTTCTGAAAAAGATGTGCTGGTTCCAGCTGATGTGCCAAAAAAGATTAAGGCAGAGTACATCAAGAATTTCCTAAATGCGACAAGGCACACTGGAAAATTGATGCTTTTTGCAGGTGACCAGAAAATCGAGCACCTCAATGATGATTTCTTTGGAAAAGATGTTCCGGGAGACGGTGCAGACCCTGAGCACTTGTTTAGGATTGCCTCCAAGGCAACGATAGGTATATTTGCAACACAGCTCGGTATTATAGCAAAGTATGGCTCGTCATACCCGAATATACGCTACCTCGTTAAGCTTAATTCAAAATCCCATCTTGTTGGCACCACCCAAAAAGACCCATTAAGCATCTCATTGGTTGATATTGAGGATGTTATCAGGCTTAAAATTGAATCAGGCTTAGATATAGTGGGAGTGGGCTATACGGTATATGTAGGCTCTGAATATGAAGCTGATATGCTTGCAGAAGCAGGAAGAATTGCAACAGAGGCTCATGAGCACGGCTTAATTACAGTATTTTGGATGTATCCTCGCGGAAAAGCTGTTCAAAATGAAAAAGACCCCCACATTGTTGCAGGGGCTGCAGGAGTGGGCCTCTGCCTCGGCGCAGATTTTGTAAAGGTTAATTATCCAAAAGCACCGCACCCTGCTCAAGCGCTAAGAGAGGCAGTTAAGGCAGCAGGAAGAACAAAGCTTATAACTGCCGGTGGCTCAAGCAAATCTGCTAAGGACTTTTTGCAGGAGACCTGGGACCAGATAAATATTTCAGGAGCAAAGGGAAATGCAACCGGCAGAAATGTCCATCAAAAGCCACTTGCAGAAGCCATAAGAATGTGCGATGCCATTTCATCAATCACATTAGCCGGCAAAGATGTTAACTTTGCAATAAAGGTATTCGAAGGGAAAGAAAAATTCAGGCTCTAAGGAGGTATGCATATGGACAGGATAAAAGTTGCATTGAATGGCTTTGGAACAATCGGCAAAAGGGTTGCTGATGCCGTAAGGCTTCAGAAAGACATGGAGCTGATAGGCATAACAGGCCATAGCTACAATTTCCGCATGGAAGCCGCAAATGACCGCGGAATTCCCATTTACACATTCAACGGAGAGAATGATTTTAAGGCAAATGGCATCACTCCGGCAGGCAAAGTTGACCAGCTCTTTCAGGAGGCAGACATAATTGTTGATGCCACCCCAAAAAAGGTTGGAAAGGACAATAAGGAAAAATATTATGTGCCCATGAAGAAAAAAGCAATCTTCCAGGGCGGAGAAAAGGCTGCTACCGCAGAGGTAAGCTTTGTTGCTCAATGCAATTTTAAGGAAGCAGTCAATAAAAATTATGTCAGGGTTGTAAGCTGCAACACCACCGGCCTTTGCAGGGCATTAAAGGCTGTTGACGACCTTTATGGCTTAGAATTGGTTCATGCCACCATGGTCAGAAGAGGCGCAGACCCAGGAGATATAGACCATGGCCCAATTAATGCTATCGTGCCGGTTCTGGAGCTTCCCTCGCATCACGGACCGGATGTGCAGACAGTCCTGCATAACGTGAACATTTTTACTACAGCAATGTCTGTCTCTACTACATTAATGCACTGCCATTCCATCCATGCAGAATGCAAGAAAACGCCTGATGTTGCAGAGCTGGTCAAAAGATTCAAGGAAACTACAAGGATTAGGATGGTTAGAACAGCCGAGCAGGTAAATTCGACAGCTGAGATAATTGAGCTTGCCCGCGACATGGGAAGGATAAGGGGTGATATGCCTGAGCTTTGCCTTTGGGAAGAGGCTGTAGGCGTTGTGGGCAAAAACCTCTTCTACCTGCAGGCAGTTCATCAGGAATCAATTGTAGTTCCTGAAAACATCGATGCTATTCGCGCAGCAATGGGATTTACGGATGCGCAGAAAAGCATAGATACCACTAATAAAAGCATAGGCATCAGGTAGCTGCACCCTTCAAGTAATACTCCATTGCATCTGTTATTTTTACGTTTATTTTCGAGCCCAGAGGGTAGCTTCCTTTGACAATTACCTGCTTGTAGGCAAAGTTCCTCCCTACCATTGTGTTTCCCCTTCCTTTTTCATCAATTATAATTTCCCCCTCCCAACCTTTCCATTTCAAGTTTTGTTCCATTGAGATTTCCTTGCTAACCTCGGTGATTGCTCGGGACCTTTCCTTAATGACGCCTCCGCCTAGCTGCTTCATCCTTGCCGCTTTTGTATCCGGCCTTGGCGAGAAGCGCGAAATATTGATAGTGTCAAACTTCATTTCTTTTGCCAATCTTAAAGTTTCCTGAAAATCCCCTTCTGTTTCCCCGGGAAACCCGCATATTATATCGGTTGAGATTGTCAAGCCTTTTATTCCCTTTCTAAAAGCATCAACCGCCTTTTTGAATTCCTCAATTGTATAGCCACGCTCCATTTTCTTCAGTATTTCATTGCTCCCCGATTGCACGGGAATGTGAAGAAACCTGAATACTTTCGGATGCATAAGTGCTTTGATGTATTCATTAAGTGACGGAATAATATGCTGCGGATTTATCATTCCAATCCTTACCATGAAGTCGCCTTTCAAGGAACAGATTTTTCCCAGAAGTTTTGGAAATTTCGACTTTCCGGATTTGTCCATATTGTACGCGCCATTGTCCTGCGAAGTTATCCAAATTTCCCTGCATCCATCTTTAACACATGTTATTACCTCCTCGATTATCTTTTTCTCAGGATAGCTCATTAAGGGACCTTTTACAATCCACACCGAGCAGAAACTGCAATGGTTATTGCAGCTGTTCAGAATCGGAACAATCCCGATTGCAGGATTTTTTCTTACTTTCGGCATCGCAAGCTTGACCTGCCTTTCCCTGGACAATACCTCTACCCTATTTCCGTTGCCAATCTCTTCTGCCACTTCAGCTATTTTTCCTAGGTTGTGGGTGTTGACAAAGCTTGCCTCCGGAATTAAATTCCTGATTTCTGCAATGAGATTTGGCGTCAAGCAGCCAGCCAGGATATATTTTTTGTAAGGGTGCAAATCCGCAATTTCCTTAATCCTTTTCAGTGAGCTGCCTTCCCCCTTTACAGTGCAGGAGTTGAAGATTACAATATCCGAATCGCTTATTTTGTCAGAAAAGCCATAACCTGCATTTTTCAGCAAACCCATCATTACCTCGGTCTCGGATATATTTGCGCTGCAGCCGTGTGTCTCGAAAAAGATTTTTGCCATAAATGCAGAAAACCAAACAAGTTTAAAAGTTTAACTAGCACCGATACTTTTTGGCTACAGCTATTAACATCCACTCGGAAATTCTCCTGGTTTCGTATTCATCTGGTGTATGTACGGCCTCATGGACTTGTGTTAAAGGGTCCAGCCTCATGAATCCAGCATGGTCTTCCCTAAGTGTCATAATCCCCTGCCCGAGGTAGGTAAATCCAAGAACACCGCCCATATGCGACTTTGGAAGAACTGAGATTGATTTGTCAACCATTCCGGTAAAGTCCTGCTTCACTAACTCCTGCCATTCCCTGTAATGCGTCAAAGGCGTTGCATAATCTGACGAATAAGGGATATACGCTGTTTTCTTCGCATCATTGGACGGTCCGGTTTTAACAGCATCATCAGTTGTTTTTGCTTCATCCTTCTTGGGCATAGCATACCGAATAATAAAATCAGCAACTTCTGAACTATCTTTGTAGTTGGAAACACCCATGAGTTTAATCTAACACAAACCCGCACTTGTTGCAAGAAATCTCAGTATCGTTTTTATCAAGGTCTTTGCTTCCGCACTCAGGACACCTTCCGGTGTCTTCTGCCTCTATTCCCTGTAATGACTTTTGGACTGTCATGCTCATCTTATACAACCAACCCCTCTTATGAAGATTACCAGAATTCACTATTTAAAGCTTTGTAATAAAAATAACCCCTCCATGATTAGTACTTTTGCCCTATTTTCGCTCCTCGCATCTGCAATCACCCTTATAATGCCGGATTCAGTCCTCGAAGCCCTGAACCACAAAAAGGAGTCCTTGAAAACAACCTTCAGGCTGTCCCCGTGGCTTGCAACCTTGCCGTATTTTCTCTTAAGAAGAGATTCAAATGCCCCATTGTTAAAACTGGAAATTGAGGTTTTGGCCTGCACGGTATAATATTTCGGCATCTCTCCCAATATCTCCTGCAAGCCTTTCCCGTTTTCAGCCATTAATTTCAGTATCATCATAAGCGTTAGAGTGCCATCCCTGCACCTTGATGGAAACAAAATCCCGCCGCCACTGCTTCCTTCCCCGCCAACCGCCGCCTTTGCAGCCTCCATCTTGCTGATTACATTCACCTCCCCGACTTCAGCCTCCAAAACCCCGCAGCCAAGCTTCCCGGCAACCTCTCTCACAACATTCGAAGTGGCATCGTTGATTACCACAGTATCGCCATTCCTTGCCGCAGCCATCACAAGCAGGGCAAGCACGTAATGCCCCGACACAAATCTGTTGCCAAGCACCATCTCTGCCCTGTCTGCATCGCAGTCAAATCCAACTCCTAAATCAGCTTTTTTATTTTTCACAATTCTCTGCAAATTTTTCAGGGAGCTTTCAGTTGGCTCTATTTTTCTCCTGAATGCTCCAGGTTTTCCGTTTATCACAGTTACATTAACGCCTGCGCTCTCCAGCACCTTCTTTGCTATTATACCTGTGCCGCCGTTTGGGTCTATGACAACTGAAAATTTTTTCTTTCTGATTCTGTCAAAGGCTCCCACAATATCTCTAACAAAAGAAACATATTCCCCGCTTATGCCCTTTTCAACTACTTTAGACTTTTTTGGGAAACCTGTTACCTTTGCCGCTTTAATCAGCCCTTCCATCTCATTTTTTCCGATTATTGCGCCATTCTTTCCAAGAAACTTCATTCCGTTATACTCAGGTTCGTTGTGAGATGCTGTAATGATTATGCCTCCATCTGCCCCGAATAATCTGACTGCAAGCTGGATTTCGGGAGTTGAAGCGACGCCAACATCAATCACTTCAATTCCAGCAGAATTCACAATCAAATGTCTCATTTCTTTCGATGATTTTCTTGTGTCCCTTCCCACCACTATCTTCTTTTTCCTTTTTGAGAATGCAACGGTATAATTCCTAACAATTTCTTTTGTTAGCTCTCCGCCATAAATTCCCCTTACGCCTGAATAGGATTCCACTATGGCCATAAGTTGAATTTCTTCAGGGTGTTTTTAAGATTTGCGCATCCAAATCAAAAGGTTTTTATAGTCCCCATTTAGGGATTAAAGGTTTAGCAAAAAGAGGCATAGAGATGGACACTGAAGAGCTTGGAGGCAATATCGCTTTGTCTGGGTTTTCTGACTGCGATTCCGGGACAATGATAATTCTCAAGAAGATTATAGGAAATTACGCAAAGGATTTTTCCGAGCGCCTGGATGATTTTGAAAAGCTCCATCTCAGGCTAATCCGGAATGAAAGGCAATTTGATGTCGAGGCTATTGTTACAAGAAGCGGAAGCTCAACCTCTTACAACGCATCAGAATCCAACATATTTGTGGGAGTGGATGGCGCGCTGAAGAAAGCGGTAAGGAGCTTCTAGGCAGCAGAATTTAGGGAATAAAATACGCTCCAGTTTTTAAGGCCTGAAAAATTCTTGTGGTATTTGTAGTGGTCTATAACATCCAATGAAATGTGCAAAAGGTTGCTCAACAGGACAAAGAGGAATATGCTTTGAAAGAAACTCCCTACAGCTACCATGGCGTTGAATTCAGGAGAATGGAACAAATAAAGTTTTGCCTGCATATTTTTTCTGAGCCGCGACGATATAGACAGCCACTTTTTTATTCCCCATGCTTTGTATTTAACGATGAAGTAAAGTATGTGGTCTATGTCTATCAAAACTCCAAGAAGCACAAAGAGCGCAAGTATCCCAAGCCCGAAATCGAAAAAAAATTCCAACAATGCAGCCATAAGAGAATTCGCTAAAAAATGAAAAACAGTATGCATTATAGGCTACCTAGTTCATCTTCTTCATCAGGCCGCGCCTGATGCTCATCACGTGCAGAAGCTTTAATGCGTTCATCTCCTGCCTTAATTCCTGAAGCTCTCTTCTTAAATCGTGAACCAACTCGTAATTGTGCTGGATATTGCATGAATTTTCTTCTACTGCCCTCGAGTACGACTTTACCTCGGTAACCTCGTGCCTCACCTGCTTTATCCATGCATCAACATTTTCCTTGAAGTTGCTAAAATCTTCCGGCATCGTAATACCTCATATACTAGTATACTATTTACTATCCTAATAGTATATAAAGGTTTCTTTTTTTGTATATCCTAGAAAGTATATATCCGGCTACATAAGTAAGTTCCGTTAACTTTTTAAAGAATATAAAGCCAATATTAAAGGAAAAGGTGGGTATCATGCTAGGTTTGGTTGCTGACAATAACAAAATCGCTTCTATTGGGGATTCTATGTTTCTTGAGGTTATGGCACCAACTTTGAGTCTTGAGGAAATTGCAGAGGCAGAAGCTAAAAAGTTCGACGAGGAAGATTCCATCTACCGGCAACAGAAATCTCTTTTCGAGGAATACAAAAGGCCGCATACAAACAAAGCCAAAAACCGCCTTAGTGACGAGAAAAAGGCGCACGCCCTTGAGAATTCTAAACCTTTTGATGCCTTGCCTGAGGCTCCAAAAAACGAAGATAAGGTTGTAAGGGGCAAAGAGAGGAAAAAAGAGGACGATGCAGTCCAAATGTCCATCTACTGGCAGGTTCAGCAGGAATATCTATTCGGTCAAGAAGATTACCAAAAGCCCAAGGCTATCAAGTTATCACCTCAAATCTTCACAGACAGGGTAAAGGCGTGCGGCTTCGTCTACTTTAGAACATTGAGACAGGAACTGAGAAAGCTTAACCCCCTGTACAGCATCGTGAGCTGGATGATGTATTCTTACCTTACCATGACCAAGAGGATAAAGTAGGCTTCTAAATCCGAAAAGTTTATAGATAGTATTCACTCTAAAGTAGTTATGATAAATGCCGTAACCCCTAATTCGCACGAGGAGATTATCTTTGCTATTGAGAAGACTAAGGGGGTTGAGATAAAGACTATAAAAACCCCCGAGATAAAAATCGAAAGGCCAGCAAATTTAGTAAATGAGAATCTAGAAAGAAAGGTTGCTGAAGAGGTTCATGTTGTCAAACATGAAAAAGAGGAAGAGGCTCCTCCTGTTTATAAAGCCGAGAAGTCTGAGGAAGAGTACCATCATGTTCAAACTGCGGCAAAAAGACTGCCCCAAAACCGCCTTGCAATGGAGGTCAAGGACGATTTATACTTCATAAAAATCAGAACAATGGGCCAGAACATGAGAAACCTAAATCCCAATCGCGGCATACTGAGTTGGATGGAACACAATGGCGGCATTGTAATTAAGAAGCCGAAATAAGATGGCGGTGGGACTTTCAATGGAGTTGGACGAATATCTGACAAGGATTAATAATTGCCCCGATAAGGATGTAAGGTTTGGTGGACGAAAACTCCCACTCATTACAGTAGAATTTGGGGTTACAGCTAATTGGGCAATCTTATTGAATGCTGATTATGATGCTGTTGCGAAGTTATTGCAAGAAAGAGATTTCATCTTGATTCAGTCGATCGATGGTAGTATGAACGACGGCAAAAGATTCTCCATATTTGATTATGAACCCGGCACTGTGAAGCTGGAACTTAATGACCATGTCAGACCTGGTTATGTAACTCATGAAGTCCAAGACATTGAACACCACGAGAGACAGATTAGGGATTTTAATGTATCCATGATGCTGTGGCCATATTTAGAGAAACAGATTCCGAATACAACTTGGGAAAGGGCGCTTGTTCGTGTAATAACTGGTATAGCCGAACTCGCAAAGCAAAATCATTTTTCACTATGCTTTCCAAATTCAGTGGGATGTAAGGATTCACGCGATTACTCCCGAATTGTCTATTACACCCCCACTCGATGAATCCTGTGTATAGAAAAGAAATGGCGGTGGCGGGACTTTCATTGACAGATTGTATGTTTCTTCATCACCAAAGTTCGTGGCATCGTAGATGCCACTTGACTGCCAGCGTGTGAAGAGTGCAGTCTCTCACTTTTGAACCCGCGACCTCTAGATAACCCGGTTAGAGTATCATCGGCATTTGCCTCAGCACTCATTGATATGAGTCTAGCGCTCTAACCAAGCTGAGCTACACCGCCTTGAGAAACAAGTTTTGATGAGGGTTATATAAAAGTGTTGGTTAGTTTGATCCCAGAGTTTAACGCTAAATTAGCTTAACAATATTCTTCCTCATCTCTTCCATCTCGCCTGCGCCATATTTCTTCGCTGGCCACGGGAATTTGAAGTCATCACCCTCAAATCTGGGGATAATGTGCATATGCGCATGGAACACTGCCTGCCCTGATGCCTTTCCGTTATTAAGAAGATTGTTAACCCCTTCCACGCCAGTTGCCAGTTTTACTGCCTTAGTAACCTTCTTTGTAGCAGTGACCAAATCCTTGAGAACGTCATCAGGGGTATCGATAATTGTTACATAATGTTTTTTCGGAATCACTAAAGCATGCCCCTTATTTATAGGCCCGATGTCAAGGAAACTTAAAACATTCTTGTCTTCATACAGCTTTGCGCACGGGATTTCCCCTTTTACGATTTTGCAAAAGATACAGTCCATATTTCACCTCCTGTCTATTATTTTAATGCCATCCGGCAATTCAACAAATGTTATCTCGTCGCCTATATTTATTTCATCCTGAACTGACGGAATTTTTTCCGCATCCAGCGTCAGGAATGAAACAGAGTCCATTATTTGGTAGGCATCCTTGTTCTTTGAGATTACACTTCCGGATTTTCTTGTTATATCGAGAATTTCAACCCTGTCCTGATGGGCTAGATTTATCACCTTCTCAGTTTTGGTGTAAAGGTTCTGCAATGTGACCCTAAGCTTGGAATGGGAATGCGTCCCAAAAACGGTAACCTCCCTGCTCAAAACCCTATACGGCTCATTATCGTAAATTATGTAGCTTCCGTTTTTTATTTCCGATGCCGATGCCATAATGTTGTCTTTGTAGCAGGGGATATTTATGCTTTGTGCCCTTCTAGGCTTTCAATCCGGCCGAAATTAGTGGGAATTTATGTCCCACTTAATTGCAGGGGTGCACTCGAGAGCTATGCTCGAGCAGTGTGCCAAAAGATTTCTCTTTTGTACATATCGGGTGCAACCCTTACTAATGGACCAGTCGGGACTTTCAACATTTGAGCGATTTTGGGGGATACGAGCGAAGCGAAGTATCCTCCTCTTCCTTTGCTCATTTCCTTTGAAAGGAAATGTTTTGAACCCGAAGCCTCCCCATAGCCAATGGGGCACTCTACCAGGTTGAGCTACTGGCCCAGAAACTAATAGGTTGTCCCTTCCTTATTTAAAGTTATTTGGACTTTTTCCTAAAACGAGCTACCACAATTATGGTCTCCACAATGCCAATGATTATCATTAAAAGGATAACCCCAATAACCATAGCTCCCCCAAGATTTGGGTGACCTTCGAATAAAAACCTTTTTAATCCAGGTACTGTAAACATAATCATCAAGTAATACACGAGAAACAAAAGCGAGGCGAAGAACCAATCAAAAAATGGTTTCTTGTATCCTTCTCTCGTAATTAAGTAAAACATCATAAAGAAATACGAAAAAACCGAACCAATTAGAAACAAATAAAACAGTATCCCAAAGAACATTGCAGCAGGGCCGCCAACGAGGTTAAGAAGATCAGCTATCTTCGCAGTAAATAGCACCAACAAAGGAAACAAAACAACAGCAGCAATAGAAGCCTTTAATTTGTCCATCTTACTTTGCAGCAAGCTTGATATCCTCTTCCTGGACCGTTTTTCTGCCGGCATGCTGCGCAACCTTTGATGCAGATAGTGCAATCTTCTCCGTAAGCTCTGTAATGACTTCAGCAAAGGCATCTACAGCATCAGCAGAAACCCTCTTAGCGCCGGCCTCCAAAAGAATTCTAGCAACCGGAGCCTTTGGAATAATGCTTGTCCTCCTCATAATCCCCTCTAAAAAGCACCCTTGGTCTTTGTGCATCCTTTTCGTGTCCTTCATATTTAAATAGTTTTCGGTATTATTGAAGGGCATGAAGGAAGTTGACGCATCAATCAGGAAATACGCCCTCCAAAACGCAGTGAAGTTCGGCGGAAAGGCAACTGAAGGCGCAATTCAGGGCAAAGTTCTCGGCGAATTTCCTGAATGGAGAAAAAAACCGGCAGAGCTGTCGAAGAGGATAAAAAAGATAGTCGAAGAAGTGAACAATATTTCCCTCGAGGCTCAGAAAGAGGAATTAAAAAATATTGCGCCGGAGCTTCTCGAGGAAAAGAAGAAAGAAAGGAAAAAGGGCCTTCCGGACCTTGAAGATGCAAAAAAGGTTGTCATGAGGTTCGCGCCATCGCCTTCTGGTCCATTGCATATCGGCCATGCCTATGTTCTCTCGCTAAATTCGGAGCTTTGCAGGAAATACGATGGCACTCTCTACATCAGGATAGAAGACACAAACCCGGAAAACATAAATCCGGAATCATACAAGATGATTGAAGAGGATGCGCAATGGCTCACCAAGAATAACGTTGCCAAAGTCTTCATACAATCAGACAGGCTTGAAACATATTACGGGTATGCAGAGAAGCTTGTTGGTATTGGCAAAGCTTACATCTGCACCTGCAGCCAAGATGAATTTAGGGCATTAGTAATGAAAGGCAACCAATGCCCGTGCAGAGACCTTGCATTGAAGGAGCAGAAATCCAGGTATCAAAACCTCTTCAAGGATTACAAGGAAGGGGAAGCCGTGATGAGGATTAAAACCTCATTGGATGACCCCAATCCTGCAATGCGCGACTGGCCTGCCATGAGAATCAACCTCCACGAGCATCCAAGGCAGAAGAGCAAATACCGCGTATGGCCGCTGATGAATCTTGCAGTTGCAGTTGATGACCATGATTTTGGGATAACGCACACAATAAGGGCCAAGGACCATATGGACAACGAGAAGAAGCAGCGTTATATATTTGAATACTTAAACTGGAAAATGCCCCATCATCTTTATGTTGGCAGAATAAACTTCAGGGATTTGAAGATAAGCGCCTCAGAAACGAGACGGGCAATTGAACTGGGAAAATATGAGGGATGGGATGACATCAGAATTCCTTTCCTGCGGGCCTTGGAGAGGCGCGGCTATACGCCTGATGCCTTCATAAAATACGCTCTTGATGTCGGGGTAACCCAAAACGACAAGTATGTTACAGAGGAAGAGTTTTACAAGACCATTAATGCCTTCAACAAGGAGGTTATAGACCCAATCTCCCATAGGTTTTTCTTCATCTCAGACCCCGTGGAGGTTGCCATCAAAGGCGCTCCCAAAATAAATGTTGAGCTTGACTTGCATCCCGATAGTGTGAAAGGCGGCAGGCACTTTAAGGTTGGAGAAAAATTTTTCCTGTCAAAGGCGGATGTGGATGGCATTCGCGAGGGCGATCTTGTGCGCTTGATGGACCTCTTGAATTTCACAAAGAAAAATGGCAGCTTTGCCTATGACAGCAGGGAATATGAAAAATACAAAAAGACAGGGAAGAAAATCATCCACTGGCTGCCGGCCAATGACACCGTAAAGGTTAAAGTCAGGATGCCTGATGGCATAACATTAAGCGGCCTTGGAGAACCCAACATGAAAGGCATCAAGGTGAATGACACCGTGCAGCTTGAGCGCTTTGGATTTTGCAGACTGGACAGCAAAAAAGATATTTATTCATTCTGGTTTGCGCATAAATGATTTAAGGAAGCTTCCTCTTCATATCCGATAATCTCTTGCTTAATTTCTCCACGGTTGCTTTTTTGCCGGACTTTTTAAGTTTTTTCAGCCTTATTTCCAAAGCTTCTATGCGGCTTTTTAGCTGGCTTATGTCTTTCTCCTCAGTCTTTATGGCCTCCTCTTCCCTTGTTACAGTCTTGCGCAGATTTCCCAGCATCGCAAGCCTGTCCTTGAGATTGTCCATCGACTGCGTTAGAAAGGCAATCCTGTCATTTTCCCGGTTAAATTGCTCCCTAAAATAAGAGTCATTTCCTGCAACCCTTGCTTCCATATCCCTTAATCTTCTTCTTAGGTCTGCGATTATAATCTCCCCTTCCCGAGAAATTCGGTAAATGTTTTTCTCATTCCTCTGAAGCTCGTCAAGGTTTGACTTCAGGATGCCAATTTCCCTTAGAACTTGCTCTCTTCCCATCGGTATTCCTTCGGCAGAAGTAATTTCCTCATCGTACCGTTTTGCCGCTATGCACAACTGCTTTACAAACCTCTTTAGCTTGTGGCTGGGTATTTCAAGAGAATTCATTTCTTGTGGAAGAGCTTTGAAATGATGCCTTTCTTCTCTTTTGGCTCTTCCAACTCCAAGGGCGGCATTTCAGGAAGGTTTTCAAGGTCGCTTATGTCGATTTTTGGTGCACTTTCCACCGTCGGCGCTTGAGGAAACTGCATTGGGTACGGCATTGGTGATGGCATTGGCTGCTTCATGCCTCTAGGCGGCATTGGAGGGGGCATAAATTGAGGCTGCATTTGCTGGGGCATTGGCATTTCGGGCATTTTCATTTCCTTTTTCTTCGGCATCCCAATGGTTTTCTCTGTCTGCTCGATCCTGTGCAACAGCTTGTCAACATCAGTTGTTATCATATCGTTCATTGACACCAAAGCTTCTGCTATAGTTTGGTTTTGCTCAATAATCTTATCTAATTTCTCAGAAATCCTCTTGAATCCTCCGTCTCCGGATTCTTCCGCCTTAATCTGCTCTGCCGCAAGCTTGAACACCTGCATCATTTCAGACATGTTTTTTGTCAGCTGGGAAAGAGATTCCACAAGGCTTTCCGATCCAAATCTCTCGGATTTTTTCTTTAACTCCCCTATCTCCACCTTTAGGTCTCGAATCTCCTCTGTGGGAACTATCTCGTAAGGGCCTTCTCTTGCCATTTCACCACCATCTTTTCATTTTTCCCCTAATGGATTACATTGTTTATAAAGATTTCTATCCCCAAAAACAAAAATTTTTATACTAGCGCATTAAGATTTATGCTGATAGTGATGCAAAAAAAGGGGCTTGTAGTTTTCTTCTTAGTCATACTGTCAGCTTTTGACGGCAATGCATTTTCAATTGATGAGGTAAAAAACTCAAGCCAAGTTCCGGTCATCATCACTTTTAAGGATTTTCTTCCTCCTGACCAGGTTATGGCTTCTGTAAGCATGACTCCGAACCTGAAGACAAGGTTCGTTAACGCAAGAAACATTCACGCATTTGACAACTACGACCTAGAAATAAAGAACACATTCAGGAATTTCAACATGGTAGCGGGAATAATCTCCAAAGAAGGCATCGAAAAGCTAAAAGAGAATCCCGACATAGAATCTATTGAGATGGATGCAGAGGTTAAGATAACGCTTGACGTAAGCGCCCCACTTATTGGCGCCTCAAAGGTAAACGGCCTGTCCTTAAATGGCAATCTCCTAAGGGGGAATGGTGTTTCGGTCTGTGTTATAGACACAGGTGTTGATTACCTGCATCCATATTTGCAAAATGTTATACCTGGCTATGATTTCATAAATCTTGACAATGACCCAATGGACGATCATGGCCACGGAACCATGGTGGCAGGAATTATTGCCTCCTCAAACAGCAGATACCGGGGAGTTGCGCCCGAAGCAAACATCGTTGCCTTGAAAGCCCTCGACAGCTCAGGCTCCGGCTCATTTTCAGACGTCATTGCTTCCATTGATTACTGCATCACAAACAAGGATTTGTTCAATATCTCCGTGATATCAATGAGCTTAGGCGTGGATGGCTTCCACACCAACAACCCGGCAGACTGCGACTCATTGGCAACTGCAAAAGCAATTAGTGCAGCTGTTCAAAAAGGCATTTCAGTTGTTGTCTCTTCAGGCAATGGGGGTTACTCAGACGGGATTTCGTACCCGGCATGTGCCTCTGATGCAATTTCAGTTGGCGCGACTAACGACAATGATGATATAGCAAGCTTTTCGAATTCCGGCTCGATTTTAGACCTCCTTGCTCCAGGCGTCTCAATTAAATCGAATTACCCAGGCAGCAACTTTGCCTCTGGCTCAGGCACCTCATTTTCAGCTCCTCACGTCTCGGGTTCCATCGCTATAATCAGGCAGCTTGACAGTCTCGACCAAACAATCGCCATTACGCCCTCAGATATCAGGAATTTACTTCATTCAACAGGAAATCCTGTATTTGACGAAAGAAACGGCCTTTCTTTCCCCAGATTAGACATAGAAAAAGCCGTTTTATCGCTGGCAGACATTTCTCCACCACCGCAAAACTTCTCTAAGATAGATATCGAGATAGTTTCCCCAAGCTCGCCGGCCTTTTCAACCAGAAGTGTACCATTCCACATACTGCTTTCTGAAAGTGCAGATAGCCTTTCATACAGAACCAACAGCCAGTCAAGTTACACCACAATCTGCAGATACTGCGGGGAATTTAAGGACGCATTTCCATTCAGGGAAGGCAGCAATTTTGTGGAAATTAAAGCCCAAAAGGGCCAAAGCGCATCATATGGCAACCTTTCTTTTTTCATCGACTCAAAAATGCCCAAAATCCATGCCGCAACAAAAGGCCCAAGAATAAACGGCACTTTTTCAGTCGAATATACTGAAGAAAATCTCCGCAATATCTCCCTTAACTTCGGTGGCGAGGTTTCAACCTTTGCTTGTCCCTCAGGAAAGCGCGCTTCATGCAAATTTTCCAAGGACATCTCTTCCCATGACAACAAGCAGGTTGATTATTATTTCATCCTCTCCGACATTATTAACACTGCAAAATCGGATATTTATTCTGCGATTGTTGACACAATACCCCCATCGATTTCTATATCGGCTCCGGTAATCAATAGCAATCTTCTCATAAATGTCACAACAGGCGAGCCTGCAAGGATTTCCTATTCCCTCGACGGCAGGAAAGAGTCCATGCTCTGCTCAAAATGCACTTCCATTGCTAAAAAGAAGTACGTGGGCAAAGGAAGCCACTCGCTGAAGGTATATGCCACTGACGAAGCAGGCAATAGGGATTCCAAGGACGTATCATTCGATGCCATCTAGCAATCTTTAAAAATGCCATCATGACTTTCCATCTATGGCCTACATTTTCACAAACATCCTTGGCTCTTTTGTGCTTGAACAGGGAAAAGTAATTGAAACTGGCACAGAGCAGAAGCTTCTGAAAAAATACCAAAATGCAAAAAGGCCGGAAGCTGAAGCGATAAAGCAAGTTCTGGAAGAGTTCAAAAAGAAGGAGTACTCTGAAAGGTTTCACAAGCTTAACCTTGAGATGACAAAAAAGAGTGTCAAAGAGGCCATAAGCAGCGAATTCCTGATTATTGAAGCCGTCAACAATATCGATGACATTTCAAGGATAATAAACATGCTTACAAAGCGCCTTAGGGAATGGTACTCACTTTACTATCCTGAATACGAGCACTTTGAGACCGACAACGAAAAGTTTGTCGCAGAGGTCTTGAAAAGCAAAAAAAAGGAAACCGCAATGGGCGCAGAATTTTCACATCTTGACATAAGCCCGATTATCGAGCTTGCAAAGGGTATTAATTCCATGCAAAGGCTGAAGGAAGCGCAGGAAAAATACCTCGAAAAGACCATGCAGCATCTATGCCCAAACATATCCGCAGTCGCAGGCACTATTATAGGCGCAAGGCTGCTTGTGCACGCGCGCTCACTCAAAAGGCTTGCAATGCTCCCTGCTTCGACAGTGCAGATTCTTGGAGCAGAGCAGGCTTTGTTCAGGCATTTGCGAACAGGGGCAAAGGCACCAAGGCACGGCCTGATTATTGCGCATCCTCTTCTTGCAACAGCCCCGCAGGAGATGCATGGAAAGATTGCAAGAGGCATTGCAGACAAGATTTCCATAGCCGCAAAAATAGACTATTTCAAGGGCGAATTCATCGGGGAAAAACTTAGGAAAGAGCTGGAAACCAAGTTTAAAAAATGAAACAATCTACAATCTTTGAGGTCTATGAGCAGCAGAAAGGCAGAAGAAGGGTCCTATATACAAAAAGCCTCGTGAAAGGCCAAGTTTACGGAGAAATGATTGCAAGGGAAGGCCAGGAAGAATTTAGGGAATGGGACCCGTCAAAATCAAAATTATGCGCAGCAATCCTTAATGGGGCGACTAATATTTTTCTCCGAAAAAGCGACTTTGTGCTTTACCTTGGCTCTGCTACAGGCACTACAGTCTCTCATGTTTCAGACATAGTGGGCAAAGAAGGCATGATATTTGCAGTTGATGTTGCGCCTATTGTAATGCGAGACCTTGTTTTTCTGGCTGAGAAGAGAGCTAACATAGCGCCTATACTCGCAGATGCAAATTTGCCAGAAAAATATCTTGGAAGATTATCGCTTGTTGATATCCTCTACCAGGATGTTGCCCAAAAAAACCAGGTTGAGATTTTTCTGAAGAATGTTAAGGCATTTTTGAAAAAGGGCGGTTATGCGCTTTTTGCGGTGAAGGCAAGAAGCATTGACGTCTCAAAAAGGCCGGGAGAGGTATTCAGGCAGGTCTATAATGAGCTGGAAAAAAACGGAATAAAGATTGTTGACAAAAGGAACCTTGACCCTTACCAGAGAGACCACATGATGCTGATGTGCAAATATTGAATGATAAGTTATATAAACATGCTCAATTGAGCATCCTTATGCCGAAAGTTATAGTCTATTCCACCCCAACATGCCCTTGGTGCCACCGAGCAAAGGAATTTCTCAAGGAGCATAACATCAAATTTGAAGAAGTTGATGTAAGCAAAGACGAAAAGGCAATGCAGGGAATGATAAAGAAATCAGGGCAGATGGGAGTTCCCGTAATTGAGATTAATGGAAAGATAGTTGTTGGTTATGACAAGGATGAAATTTCAAGGCTCCTTAAAATCTAAGCTTCTGTGTGATAGCTGACCTTGCCCTTGCTGATATCTTCATAAGCAGAAAAAGCTGCAATTACACCCTCAGCAACCGCAGTTATCGCCTGCTTCCACGGAGTTTGGGTAACATCGCCCATCGCATAAACTCCTGGGACGTTGGTTCTAGAATTGCTGTCGATTAGTATCTCTCCCCCCTCATTTAATTTTACTCCCAGTTGCTTGGCAAGCTCGTTCTGGGGAAGATGCCCTATCTCAATAAACAGTCCATCCAGTTTAAACTCCTTGCTTCCATTGTAGGGCTTGTCAAAGATAACCTGCGTTAATTTTTTTTCCCCCTTTATCTCAACTACATTGGTCTTGTTGATTATAGTTATATTTTTCTTTTTCCTCAAGCTTTCAAGGTTTATCGGCTCTGCGCGTATATTTTCCCCCCTGTAAATTATGTAAACATGCTTTCCATATTCCGAAAGAAGCAGTGCCTCTTTTGCCGCTGAGTCCGAGCCGCCCACAATTCCGATTATTTTATCCCTAAAGAACGCAGCATCGCATGTTGCGCAGTATGAAACGCCCTTCCCGTAGAATTCCTTCTCGCCTGGCACATTTAATTCCCGCCTTTTTGTTCCAGTCGCGAGAAAGACGGTCTTTGAGCCGTATTCTTTGCCGGAGCTTGACTTAAGGGAAAAATGGTCTTTATTCTTTTTTATGCCAGTTACCTCATCCTCTACCGTATTAACCTCAAAATACTCGGCATGCTCCTTCAGCTTATTTGCAAGTTCAAGTCCCGAGAGGCTTGAATAGCCCGGGTAATTTTCGACAACATGTGTTAGGGCAATTAAGCCGCCAACCTCTTTTGCAATTATCAGGGTTTTCAGCCTAAACCTTGCCGCATAAACAGCTGCCCCATACCCTGCAACCCCCCCTCCTACAATTACAACATCATACATCTCTTTTGCCATACCCTTTTCTTAACAGACCCCTTTATATAATTTTTCCCTAATCCCTGTTAATCCAATCGTACCCTTCCCTTTCAAGCTGCTCTACAAGTTCTACGCCATCGTGCCTGACTATTTTTCCCCCGAGCATTACATAAACACGGTCCGGCTTTAAGTATTCAAGAAGCCTTTTGTAATGGGTGATTACAAGTACCCCAGTTCCATTTTTTATTGCTTCCCTAATGCCGTTCGCCACAATCTTAAGGGCGTCTATGTCCAATCCAGAATCAGTCTCGTCAAGAATCGCAATTTTTGGATTCAGCACAAGCATCTGAAGTATTTCCAATTTCTTTTTCTCTCCTCCTGAAAAGCCCTCAAGATACCTATCAGCAAATCCTTCATCAATCTTCAGCATCAACATCTTTTCCTTTAAAAGTTTCCTAAAGTCAGCAACATTAATCGGCATTTCAAGTCTCGAGTTGAGCGATGCCCTGAGAAAGCTGGATATTGAAACACCGGGAATTTCAACAGGATTTTGAAACGATAAAAATAGCCCTAGCTTTGACCTCTCGTCAGCGGGTGCTTTTATTACATCCTTGCCATCCACAAGAATTTTTCCCTCTGCCAGATACTTGGGATGCCCCATGATGGCAAAAGCCAAGGAGCTTTTTCCAGAGCCGTTTGGCCCCATAAGCGCAACCACTTCGCCTTTGTCAACTGCCAGGTCAACACCCTTGACAATCTGCATTCCCTCAACGCTTACCTTCAGCCCTTTAACTTCAAGATATTTCATTTTCTATAGCCTGAATTTGTATTTTGAGATTGCAGCTGTCATAGCCTGAAGAGGCAATAAAGCACATTTTATGCGTATCGGAGATAAATTAATGCCAAGCAACTCAAAAATTTCATCCTTGCTTGTCTTCTTTGCCTCCTCCAGGCTCATTCCTTTAAGCTTTTCGGTCAGCATGGAAGCGGAAGCCTGTGAAATGGCGCATCCATGGCCCTGAAATTTTACATCCGCAACTTTTCCATCGGCCACCTTTATTGTGATTTCTATGTCATCTCCGCAGAGGGGGTTGTTGTCGTGATGGCTTGCATCCGGCCTTTCAACCCTGCCATAATTCCTCGGGTGCTTGAAATGGTCTATTATGTTTTCCATGTAAATCTGCTCAGTCATTTTACGCTCCAAAAATCTTTCTTGCCTTTTCAATCCCTTCGGCTAATTTTGCAATGTCTTCCTTGGTGTTATAGATATAAAACGACGCCCTTGATGTTCCGTTTAACCCCAAATGCCTCATCAACGGCATGGCACAATGATGTCCGGCACGTATGCATATGCCTTCGGTGTCAAGGATAGTTGCCATGTCATGTGGAGGGATTCCCTTGGTGTCGAAGGAGACTATACTGCCCTTCTTCCCTGAGTTGCCTATTATCTTTAGTCCTTGAATTTGTGAAAGTGCTTTAGTTGCCACCTTTAACAGCGTCTGCCCATATTCCTCAACGTTTTCCATCCCTATTCTTGAAAGGTAATCAATGGCAGCGCCAAAGCCAACAGCTCCTGCAATATTGGAAGTCCCAGCCTCAAACTTCCATGGGAGGTCATTAAATTTAGTGTCGGTGTAAGAAACTTCCCTTATCATCTCGCCGCCATAAATAAAGGGCCTCATTTTCTGCAATATCTCTTCCTTACCATAAAGACATCCTATTCCTGTAGGGCCAAGCATTTTATGGGCTGAAAACGCAAGGAAATCGAAATCAAGCTTCTTGGCATCAACAGGCATATGGGGCACACTTTGCGCTCCATCTACCAACATTAAAGCATTTCTCGAATGTGCAATCCTCCCCAACTCCCTTACATCATTTACTGTGCCAAGCACATTTGACATGTGGACTGCTGAAACAATCTTTGTCTTGTTTGTTATCGCCTTCTTTGCGCTTTCCATGTCAAGGCTGCCATCTTTGTGCATCTCAATGAATTTCAGCTTTGCGCCCTTCATTTTGGCAATCTGCTGCCATGGCACAAGATTTGAGTGATGCTCCATTCTCGTAAGCACAATTTCTTCGCCCCTTTTCAAATCAGGAATGCATAGCGAATATGCAGCCAGATTAATCGATTCGGTAGTGTTTCTTGTGAAAACTACTTCCTTGAATCCTGCATTGATGAAATTGCTTGCATTTTCGTGGGCCTTTTCATACATTTCGGTCGCTTCTTCGCTAATCTTGTAAATGCCCCGGTGAATATTCGCATTATGAAGCCTATAGTAATCATTGACTGCATCCAGCACAGCCTGGGGCTTTTGCGTGGTTGAAGCATTGTCCAAGTAAACCAGCTTTTTTCCATATATTTTTCTTTTTAGTATTGGAAAGTCTTTTCTTATGTTTTCCATCTTAGCCACCTAGCTCCTCAGAAAACATCTGTCGCAGCTTATCTTCGATTGGAAGATTCCTGAATAAAAATCCCTCAACAATAGCCTTTATCGCGGATTCTTTTTTTAGGCCCCTAGATTGAAGGTAAAAAAGTTTCGATTCATCTATATGCGTAACTTTTGCATTATGCGAGCATTTGACATCAGGATTTTCAATCTCAAGGAATGGCAGGAATTGTATATGTCCGTCAAGAACCAGTCCGTTGTTATCTTGGTAGCCGTCGCTTTGAGCTGCATCTTTTTCAACTTTGATTAGCCCCTTGCATTTCGCATTTGCATCCTTGCCTGAAACCCCTCTTGTGTTTAGGAATGACCTTGAGTTTTTTCCCTTGTGTATTGCATTTATATTAATTTCAAAATTCTGGCCTTCAGAGCACATAAAGGACGAAATGCTCTCCGCCTTTGCATCTTCCTGAAGCTCCAATGTCGTATTTGCATTGATTTTAGCTCCACCGGCATTAAACTCAAAAAGCTTAAGGCTTGCCCCAGGTCCGACATGAAAGAACAAATTTGAATTGCCCTCAACATCTTTGCCCAGCGCCTGCACAGAAACAAATGACAGCTCCGAGCCCTTGTCTAGATACACTTGCGCATTTCTTGTTTTGTTTTTTTGTACATTCTGGACTAAAGTTGCCTTGGTTCCCGGCCTGCAGTAGATTAAAGAATCGCCAGCCTCCTGTAGTTCACTGATGTCGGAACTGCCATCTAAGCAGATTAGCTCAGCGTCATTCGCATACGATTTGAAGTTATTCAATATATTCCTTGCCTTTTCTTCGCTGACATTAACCAATTTCATAGCTACCCCACCGAACCCTCCATCCCCATCTGGATTAGCTTGTTCATTTCAACTGCATATTCTAGTGGCAGTTCCCTGATAACCGGCTCAATAAAGCCACCCACGATAATCTGCATCGCCTGCTCTTCACCTATGCCGCGGCTCATAATGTAAAATAGCATATCCTCATTTATTCTCCCTACGCTTGCCTCATGGCCCACATCAGCTTCTTTTGCATTGACATCTATATGTGGGAAGCTGTTTGACTTGCTTTCAATTCCCCTAATCAACGCATCGCATTTTACGCTTGACTTTGAGTTTTCTGCGCCTTTTCCAATTTGAACTATTCCGCGGTAGGATGTAATGCCACCAACACTGATGCTCTTTGACACAACCTTCGAGCTTGTGTTTGGCGCAATATGGAAAACCTTTGCTCCGGTATCCTGGTTTTGCCCTTTTGCGGCGAATGCTATACTGATATGGTTTGCAGAAGAATTTTTGCCAACGAGCATGCTGCACGGATAAAGCATCGTTACTCCGCTTCCTAAATTGCCACCTACCCACTCCATATGCGCACCCTCCTCCACCATCGCCCTTTTTGTGTTTAGGTTGTAAGTGTTAATGCTCCAATTCTCAACCGAACTGTATCTGACCCTAGAATCTTTTTTTGCAAATACCTCCACACACCCGGCATGGATGGAGTTTGTGTTGTATTTTGGAGCAGAACAGCCCTCGATGTAATGCACTTTTGCTCCTTCCTCAATAATTATTAGAGTATGCTCGAACTGCCCCATGCTTTTTGAATTCATCCTGAAGTATGCCTGGAGAGGCTGCTTAATTTCAACTCCTTTTGGAACATACAAAAATGTGCCGCCGGACCAAACTGCGCCATGCAGGGCAGCGTATTTGTGCAATGTTGCTGGAACGCATTTCATGAAGTATTTTTTGAAAAGCTCCGGATATTCCTTCAAAGCGACATCGCAATCCTCAAAAATCACACCCTTTTCAGATAACTCCTTCTTGATATTGTGATAAACCACATCGCTGTCAAATTGAGCCCCAACGCCAGCCAAAGCCCTCTGCTCTGCTTCCGGAATTCCCAATTTGTCAAAAGTCCTCTTGACTTCAGGATCTACTTGCTCCCAGCTTTTTGCGTGAATTGCATCCGGCTCAATATAGTAAGTGATTTTATCCATGTCAAGCTTGCTTAAATCAGGGCCCCATTTCGGGACTTTCAATTTTTGGTAGACCTCGAAGCAGTGCAATCTGTGCTTCAGCATCCATTCAGGCTCATTTTTCTGCGCAGAAATCTGCCTTACAACCTCTTCTGTAAGCCCCGGAGCAGTCTTAAACCTAATCTTAACATTATCCACGTGGTCATAAAGCTCCCTGTTTAC
>Ga0209542_10003102_pt1 | contig 36008 bp, 27 predicted proteins | sample RifCSPhighO2_01_FD_184028 | JGI IMG/M metagenome (GOLD analysis project Ga0209542, IMG submission 184028) | Soil microbial communities from Rifle, Colorado - Rifle CSP2_plank highO2_0.1 (SPAdes) (version 2) | ecosystem: Environmental > Terrestrial > Deep subsurface > Rock core/Sediment ...
TAGCCCTTCGATACCGTGAACCCGCAGCCGCTCGTCAACCACCGCTTCCGGACCGCTGCCCATTTTGCAGGTGCCTACCGGGTGGAAAATCGAGGAACCGTTGCGACGCACAAAGTTGAGCATGTCCTCCTCTGTCTGCACCGACACGCCAGGGTTGTATTCTTCGGCGATATAACCGGCCATGGCCTGGCTCGCCGCGAGCTTGCGGGCCATTTTGAAACCACGAACCATGGTCTGCCGATCTTCTTCGGTGGCCAGATAGTTGGGCTCGATCCAGGGGGCGTCCTTCGGGTTCTTCGAGCGAATCCGCAATTCACCGCGACTGCTCGGGCGTAACTGGCAGACCGACATGGTGAAGCCGGGCCACTTGTGCGGTTTGCCGGCCGTCATGTCCGCACTCAGGGTACCGAAGTGAAACTGGATATCGGGCGTCTTTTCCTGCTCACTGCTTTTGGCGAACATGCAGCCCTGCTGGATACCCACCGACAGCGGCCCCTTGCGCAAAAAGGCCCACTTCATGCCGATCAGTGCCTGACCCCAAAGTGTGCGCAATTGATCGTTGGTGGTGATCGGCTTAGTGCACTTAAACATGATACGTATTTGCAGATGATCCTGCAGATTGCGACCAACGCCCGGTAGCTCGTGGACGACATCAATGCCATGTTGCTCCAGCACCTCACGTGGGCCGATCCCGGACAGCTGCAGCAACTGGGGCGATTGTAGTGCCCCCGCGCACAGCAGGACTTCCTTGCGCGCCTTGGCAGTCACCGGTCGCCCCGCCCGCTCGTAAGCGACCCCGACCGCACTCTTTCCGATCATCAAGACCTTGCTGGCCTGAGCGTCGGTTTCGACGGTCAGATTCTTGCGGTGGCGGATCGGCTTCAGGTAAGCCTTGGCCGCCGAACAACGCCAACCGTTGTGCGTGGTGAGCTGGAAATAACCCACCCCTTCCTGCTGCGCGCCATTGAAGTCATCGTTGCGCGGCACACCGATCTGGTTGGCGCCACGGATGAAGGCTTCGACCAATTCGTTGGGCTCGCGCAGATCCGATACATGCAACGGGCCGCTGCCGCCGTGATAGGCACTTTCGCCGCGCTCGTTGCATTCCATTTTCTTGAAGTACGGCAACACGTGGCTCCAGCCCCAGCCCTGGTTGCCCTGCGCTTGCCAATGGTCATAGTCCTGCGATTGCCCACGGATGTAGACCAGGCCATTGATCGAGCTGCAGCCGCCCAAGGTCTTGCCCCGTGGCCAATAGATCGGTCGATTGTCCAGCGCGGGCACCGGCTCGGTATGGAAGGACCAGTTATAGGTCGGGTTGAACATGGTCTTGCCATAACCGATCGGCAGGTGAATCCAGAAGTGCCGGTCGTTCGGGCCCGCTTCGAGCAGTAGAACAGTGTTTTGTCCGCCTTCGCTGAGACGGTTGGCCAGGGCGCAGCCGGCTGAGCCTGCGCCCACCACGATGTAATCGTATTCAGGTCCGTTCACGGGTTTACTCCTCACTTGGTTGCCGACAGGGTCCTGCACAGCCCGCCTTTGTTGGGTGAAAGCGGGCGACTGCAAGCACCTCCTGGTTCCAGCCTTATTGTTTTCCGGAGCCGAGGCAGGGCCTCAGTTGAAATCCACCGCAACCCCTGGAGGTGGCGAGTACCCCAGGTCACCACGGGCCACCACCGCTTCGCGGCCACCATTGAGTTCCAGCAGCTCGGCCTGACGTTTTCTGGCGCGGGCATCCACCTCTTTCGGAATGCAGAGGGTTTCCATCTTCGCCCGGTACTCGGCGACCAGCGCCTCGTTACCCGGGATCTCCGCCAGGTTGAGTAACTCTTCCGGGTCTTCCAGCAGATCGAACAGGTGCGGCGGGTAATCAACGTAGTGAACGTACTTGTAGCGGTCGTCGCGGATCATGAAGGCACCGGTAGCCGAGCCCATACCGTGGTATTCGGCAAAGGCTAGACGGTCGCCATCAGACTGATTGGCCAGCTTGAACAGGGACTCGCCCGACAATGTTTTCTCCTCCTCGGTGGGCGTAATGCCGACCGCTTCGAGAATGGTCGGGTAGACGTCGATGTGGGTAATCGGGGTCTTCCTCTCGACGCCCGCCGGGATGCCGTCACCGGAGATGATCAGCGGAACACCAACAGCTTCTTCGAACATCGTCGACTTGCCCCACAGTCCCCGGCTCCCCAGGTTGTCGCCGTGGTCACTGGTGTAGATGATCCGGGTGTCGTCGCCCAGGCCGCTGCCTTCAAGGGCGCTCATCACCTTGCCAATGTTTTCGTCGAGGAAGCTGACCAGGCCGTAGTAGCCCGCAAGGGCGCGACGCACCTTGTCTTCGGTGTCGAAGAAGTCGTCATAGGCAAAGCTTGAGGCGTAGTCCTTGATGAACGGATGGTCCGGACGCTCGGCCTTGTCGTACAGCTTTGGCCAAGGCAGGTTGTCATCCAGATAATAGCGATAGAAATGCTCGGGCGGCGCCGTCAGCGGGAAATGCGGAGCGACGAAAGAGACGAACAGCACCCAGGGCTTGTCCTGGTGTTTCGGCGCTTCTTCACGCAACCAGGTCTGCGCCAGCGCAGCGATGTTGCGGTCGTACATGGTGTATGACGATTCTCCTGGTCCGGCCTGACCGGCCATTTTCCAGGCACCGCCGCGACGCGGCAGGTCTTCGCGAACCAGGCCCATCAGGTCGCCTTTGCCTTCGATGACATGCATCGGCACGATTTCCTGGCTGAAACCGTTGTCGTCGTCGATGGAGCGGAAGTGCAGCTTGCCGATCGACACGCAATGCTGCCCTTCGTCACGAACACGGTGGTGCCAACTGGTCACGGAACCATCGTAGGGGTCGGCGTTGTCCCAGAAGCCCATCTGGTGGATGTAACGGCCGGTGGCGAAGGTTGCACGGGCCGGAATGCACACCGGAGAGTTGCAATAGGCGGAGGTAAAGCGGGTACCCCTGGCGGCGATGGCGTCCAGGTTCGGTGTCTTGACGAAATCATTGCCGTAGCAGCCGAGGGCTTTGGGGTTATGTTCATCGGACATAAACACGATGAGGTTTTTGGCTTTAGTCATTTTGTTCTCCAAAGCTAGGTAGCTACGTAGCTTTTCGTAGGGAAATTTTTTACAGATCCAGTACCAGCGTCGAGCTCTTGGAACGGGAGCAGCAGATCAGCAGGTGCTCCTGTTTCTCATCGTCATTGAGGATGAAGTCGCGGTGGTCGACCTCGCCGTCGATGAAACGGGTCTTGCAGGTACCACAGATACCAGCCTCGCAGGAGGTCTCGCACGGCAGGCCGGCTTCACGCAGGACTTGCGCAATACTCTTGCTGGTCGGTACATCAAGGGTCTGGCCGCTACGGGCCAGGGTGATCTGGAATTCACCCTCACTGGCGGTGCTGGCGCTTGGCGGGGGTACCGGTGCAGCAAAGTGTTCGAAGTGCACCGTGCCTGCCGGCCAATGCTCGGCCGCCGCCTTGACGCCGGCCATCAGCCCACCCGGGCCACAGCAATACAGGTGGGTACCGGGCTTGTGGTGCATCAGCAGTTCGCGGATGTCCAGTCGACGGGCCGGATCACCTCCGTCGTAATGGATGACGACGTGTTTGCCGAGCAGAGACGACAGGCGCTCCTTGAACGCAGTGCGCTCAGGCGTCTCGCCACAGTAGTAAAGAATGTATTCAGCACTGCTCGCTTCAAAATGCTCGAGCATCGCCATCATCGGCGTCACGCCAATGCCGCCGCCGATCAACAGGTGGCGCTGGGCTTTGTCGACGACAGGAAAATGGTTGCGTGGTTCGGATATCTGCAGCAGATCACCAGCCTTCACGTTGCTGTGCAGGCTGCGCGAACCGCCGCGACCATCGATAACGTTCAATACGCCGACCACGTACCGGTCCCGCTCTTGCGGACTGTTACACAGGGAGTACTGACGAATGAAACCGCCGGGCAGGTGCACGTCGATATGCGCTCCCGCGGTGAAAGGAGTCAGCGGTTTGCCTGCCGGATCGACGAACTCGAAGGTGTTGATACCAGCCGCCTGGTTCTCGATGCACCGTACTTTGACTGTTTGCATGCTGCGCCTCGATCTTTTTTGTTGTCTGGGCGATGAGTCGTCAGTTTGTCGGGCCAGTCATGGACTGGCCCGACAACCCAATCAACCCTTGCGGGAGAGCTGCTGATCGTCGAGCTCGTCGAGACGCTGGCGCACATAGGCATCGCGCTCGCTGGCCGGGAAACGGTCAGCGTCCTTCATCACACCGATGACCTTACGGTTGATTTCCATCAGCAATTCGCGATCGTCACGGGCCGGGTCACGGGGGATTTTCAGCACCGAGTCCTGGGAGTACATGGCCAGCGGGTCATCGTTGTTGAGGTCGGCACGTCCCACCGACTTGCCTTCTGCCAGCTTGCGCGCAGCATCACGCAGCAGCTTGCGGCACAGGTAGACACCGATGTCCGAACGACCTGGGTGTTCCATGCCGTGAATCGCGATCGGGCGCTGGCTGACCAGTGCTTCCCAGTCGCCCGGTGCACGCTGACCTTCTTCATAGGTACGGCTGCCGGTCTGCCCTTCGAGGAAATCGATCTTGTCGACACCGCAATCTTCTTTGCAGCCCAGATGACGCGGGTCCACTTCATCGTTGAAATGGCGCCAGCCGAACAGGATGGTGTGGGTGTCGTCCACCGGTACATGCCAGCGGCTCATGGCGACAGTCGAGTGACGCTCTTCGGCCGCCGACGGCACCAGCGAGCCGATCTGGCACAGGTGCGGGAACGTCATTTCGGTGATGCGGGTCCACACCTTGTCTTCGCCTACGCGACGCCCGGCGACGAAGGCGACGCCGTTGCCATCACGGGTCGGTTCCCAGTGCATAACCGGCATGTCACCGAAGCCTTCCAGTGAGACGCCGGCGGAGGTCGCTGCATCCACGCCTTCTACTGTCATGTTGTTATGCAGCACCGCCGTGTGCATGTGGTCCATGATGTTTTCGAACACCTGTAGCCAGTTGCAGGGGTAGACGTTGGAGAACGCCACCAGCTCGGTACCGGCCGGCTGAGTGAAGGATTCATACTCAGGGAATTTCGGCTTCTGATCCGGTGGGCCCATGTAGGCGAACACCAAACCGTGGCGTTCGAACGCCGGGTAAGCGGGTTGGCAGATGCTCTCTTTGAGCTTGCTGCCTTCCGGCTCGCAAGGGGTTTCCATCAACGTACCGTCTACGCCCCACTTCCAGCCGTGGTAGCAGCAACGGATGCCGTTTTCCTGGATGATGCCGAATTCCAACGAAGCGCCGCGGTGGGCGCAGTGGCGATGCAGCACACCTATCTGACCGCTACGGTCACGGAACGCCACCAGGTCTTCACCGAGAATCCTAATGGCCTTTGGCAACTGGCCCAGCTCTTCGGACAGGCAGACCGGGTGCCAGAAACGGCGCATGTACTCGCCCATTTCGGTGCCTGGGCCGACACGGGTCAGCTCGGCATCTTCAGTCGGGATGATGTTGTAGTGGTAGCCACCGAAAGGGATGTTCTGCGCTTTACCATCTGCACGGCTCATGGTTCGATCCTCATCATTACTATTGTTTTTTGGGTAAGCATCACTTCACGGACTAAACGGAACTTGCCTGGCTGACGAAGCGAGTCTGCAAGTAAGCATCCAGCCCTTCAGGGCCACCTTCGTGACCGATACCGCTTTGCTTGGTGCCGCTAATGGGCGCATCTGCCAAAGCGGGGGTAAAACAGTTGATGCCGATCCAGCCGGCATCGAAGCCTTCGCAAACTGCAGCTGCACGTTTGATTGAGTGGGTGAAGGCGTAGGCCGCCAAGCCGAAATCCACACCGTTGGCGCGCTGCATAACTTCATCGAAGTCGCTGAACGGCATGATCGGCGCGACCGGGCAGAACGGTTCCTCTTGCAGAATGCGCGATTGCGGATGGCGCGAGACGAGCCCCGAATGCACGTCAATGTCGCGCATGACCGGGCCGGGATGCATGAGGATTGCACCCGGCTTCGCCAGCGCGAGCCTCTTGGCCGATATACCGTAGCGCCTCGCTCTTTCGCATCGGCAACCAGGTCCATCGTCGACTCCAGGCGGCGAGCGTTGGCCAGCGGGCCCATGCTGATGCCGGCTTCGAGGCCATTGCCGACCTTCACTGCATTGGCGAATTCGACAAAGTGACGGGTGAACTCTTCATAAACCCGCTCATGCACGAAGAAGCGGCTGGCCGACACGCAGACCTGGCCGGCATTGCGGAACTTGAAGCCGGCACAGGCACGAGCCACGGCTTGCAGATCCACATCGTCGAACACCACCACTGGCGAATGTCCGCCCAGTTCCATGGTGACGGGCTTGAGCTGCTTCGCTGCCAGGGTGCTGAGCAGACGCCCGACAGACACCGAACCCGTGAACGAAACCTTGCGGGTGATCGACGATGCAATCAGCCGATCGGAAACCTGACTGGGCTCGCCGAACAGCATGTTGATCACACCCTTGGGCAAACCAGCATCGATGAAGGCGCGGATGACACCGACGCAAACACCGGGGGTTTCTTCGGCGGGCTTAACGACCACCGAGCAGCCGGCAGCCAGGGCTGCAGCCACCTTGCGCGCCACCAGTACGGCCGGGAAATTCCAGGGAGCAAAGGCCGCGACCGGACCGATCGGGCGCTTCACGGTTGTCTGCACCAGCTCAGGCTGACGCGGCGGCAGCAGACGGCCGTAGGCCCGCTTGCCCTCCTCCGCACACCATTTGATGGTCTCAACCACCCGGTCGATCTCGCCGCGGGCGTCAGCCAGCGGCTTACCATTTTCCAGGGTGAGCACGTGAGCCAGGTTTTCGCGGCGCACCTGGATCAAGTCGGCGGCACGATTCATCACCACCTGACGATCCCAGGCAGAGACAGTGCGCCAGATGTCGAAACCTTCCTGCGCCGACGCCAGCGCGTCCGCAATGTCCTGCTCACTCGCCAGCGGAAGATGGGCCAGTACTTCTTCAGTAGCGGGGTTGACCACCGGGAGGGTACGACGACCCTCGCCAGCGCGCCATTGACCGTCGATATACAGACCTAGCTCTACGTCATACATGGATCTTGCTCCTGCTGGTTGTCTGAGCGGTGAACCGAGGGCGGGTAGCACCTGTGCGTTGTCGTTTTCAACCTTTTCAAAACTATATAGCTATAGCTCTTAAGGTGTCAATCTATCAGCATTGGATTTTTTCACGGCATCAACAGACGGCCGAACGCCTTTGTGCAGCAAGCCATGTAGAAGAGATTACGAGGGCGCGCGTGGGTAAACCGCCCAAGGACCGAGAGATGCTTGTTCTTTGGATGACTTATGGAGGTACCCTAGGAAGCGCCGCAGCGGCATAAGCGTATGCCTAGCGCCCGTTACAGCCGTGGTACTGGCAAGGTTGAACCCCTCTGCCTTGATACTCGGACTGGTGTCCTTAGGCATCGGTGTAGAGTCTTTGAGTGATCTGGGTATTTGATACCCAGACAAAGAAGGAGCAGGCAGCTGAATAGCCGCCCTCGGAAAACACTAGACTACGAAACACCCGCTGAACGATTTAGCCAATCTGTTGCATCGACCGGTTGAATCCACAGCCATTAGCAGTCATTCAACGACGCCAGATTCTTGACCAAAATGAGTATTGTCGAGGGAGTCTACAGACCACGTGAGTGGACACGCTGGCACACGTTTAGACCTCGCTATTAACGACAGGTATTGATGATAGAAGAGTACAAAACTCAAGCCTTCGGTCCATTGAAGGCCTAGTTGAAGAAATCATTGTCTAAGCGGTAGGCACGAATCAATTACCTCGATTGCCATCTGAAGCTTCTGTCTTAGCAGCGGCAGTTCTGCTGTATGCAACGCAAGCGGTCTCCCTGCCATACCCAGAAGCGCGGCCAGTGCAAAGTCAGAATGCTTCACCAGGGCCACTAAGTGGTCACCACGCGGGCCATTGCTTCCTGCCATCCAATTCTTAACCGTTCTTTCGTTGGCATTCGTCCAACGCATTAACGTTTTCGTCGCTTGATGCGTTTCACCAAGCTCGTTGTGAAGTGCGTGGGCGATGGCAGCCGCGTACTGTTCTTGGGCCAGAAAAGAATTACCCGTTTTCGTGAACATTTTTCCCTCCCCGATCTTCTACCTTCTTTATAGCGATTCGAAAAACAAAGTGACTGGTCACGCTTGGCGTTAGCCATACCCGTAGTTGGTAGGGCGAGGACGTTGTCGATGCAAAGGCTCACTGATGCATGTGGAGCTGGTAATGAGTCCAACACGACCCTGGCAGCCGCGTATGTCCGCATGTCCACTGAGCACCAGCAATATTCCACTGAGAATCAGCTCGACGTCATCCGCATCTATGCCGCCACTCACACACTAGAAATCGTGAAGGTTTACACGGATTTGGGTAAGAGCGGCCTCCGCCTAGAAGGCCGTGAAGCACTCAAGCAGTTGTTCTTCGATGTGGAAAGTGGCCGAGCTGAATACTCGACTGTCCTCGTCTATGACGTTAGCCGCTGGGGTCGCTTCCAGGATCCCGATGTCAGCGCCAGTTACGAGGTGCGATGCCGGCAGGCGGGAGTTTCAGTTCAATACTGTGCCGAGCAATTTACCAATGACGGATCGCCTGTCTCCAACATCGTTAAAAGCGTAAAGCGGATGATGGCCGGTGAGTACAGTAGGGAATTGTCGGTAAAAGTTTTCGCAGGGCAATCCCGACTCATTGAGCTGGGTTATCGCCAAGGAGGCATGGCTGGGTTTGGGCTCAGAAGGCAGTTGGTCGCAGCACTGGCTCGCCGAAAAATGAGCTAAGCATTGGTGAGCATAAAAGCATTCAAACAGACCGAGTGATATTGGTGCCCGGCCCTCCGGGTGAAGTCGAAATGGTGCTGAATATCTATCGACTATTTGTTGAGGAAGGCAGGAGTGAGCGTGAAATTGCCGAATGGTTGAACGCTAAAGGAGTGCTGACAGATCGTAACCGATTGTGGTCTCGGGGCACCGTGCACCAAGTGTTGATTAACGAAAAATACGTCGGAAACAACGTCTGGAATCACAACTCCTTCAAGCTGAAGCAAACACGGACTCAGAATCCGCCAGAAGAGTGGGTACGGGCCAATGCAGCGTTTCGACCTATCGTAAGCACGATCCTCTTTCAGGCCGCTCAGTCGATCATCCTGACACGTTCCTATCGTATGCCCGATGACGAGATGCTTAGCGTGTTGAAGAGCATTTATGAACGTCGTGGTTTTCTATCGGGGCTGGTCATCGACGAAGCTGAAGGGTGCCCATCGAGCAGCGCGTATCAAAGCCGATTCGGGAGTTTGCTCCGGTGTTACTCGCTGGTTGGGTACACACCCGCGAGAGACTATTACTACATCGAGGCCAACAAAAGACTGCGCGAGATGCACCCCAAGCTTTTGCAGCAGACGATAACTAAAATCGCGGAGGTCGGTGGCCACGTCTCGGTAGACCCTCAGACTGACCTGATGATGGTTAACCAGGAACTAGCCATATCACTCGTACTGTGTCGCTGTCTGACAACTGTGGCTGGCCATAAGCGCTGGAACATCCGCTTTGATCTGGGATTGAATCCTGACATCACTGTGGCCGTTCGAATGCAAGAACTCGAAGATGCTGCACTGGACTACTACATCCTGCCCACCATCGACATGCAATCTCCTAAGTTGCGCCTAGCGGAGAGCAATCAGGCCGATCTTGAGATCTACCGGTTCGACACGCTGGATATCCTCTCGGAACTGTCTCGCCGCGTTGAATACAGGAGGGTGGCATGACCGCGATCCTACCTCCGCATAGAGCACCAATGCATGTGGCAGAAGAGTCGATGATAAACCTCATCCCTCTCACCGATATTAGGGTGCTTAATCCCCGTATGCGCAACAAGCGGGTGTTCGCCAAATTGGTAGAAAACATCTCCGCGTTAGGCCTCAAACGTCCGATTACAGTCGCACCAACAACGACCGGTACCGAGCCCTACGAGATCGTGTGTGGCCAAGGTCGATTCGAAGCATTTCAAGCTCTAGGTGAGAAAACCATTCCTTGTATCGTGGTCAGCGCCACGGAGGCCGACCGTTACCTTATCGGCCTAGTAGAGAATCTTGCACGGAGAAAACATTCCAATCGTGAGCTTTTGACTGCAATCCAGATCCTTTCTGATCGCGGATATACGTGCCTTCAGATCGCGAATAAAACTTGCCTGGACTCAGGTTACATACAAGGAATTTTGACGTTGCTTCGGCAAGGTGAGGAGCGGCTGATCGCGGCTGTCGAGAAGGGATGGCTATCCATAAAACTGGCGATTGATATCGCTCGTTCTAAAGACAGCGACGTCCAGCAGGCCATGATAGACGCCTACGAAAGCGGGTTGCTCAGAGGCGAGCAGTTGATGAAGGTACGTCGACTGATTGATAGACGAAAAACGTTTGGCAAGAACTACAAAAGTGTTCCAGCGACGAAAGAGAAAACCACCCCTCAAAAACTGCTCAATGCGTACCAGAAGGAGGTTCGGCGCCAAAAGGTGATGATCAAAAAATCGGACATCAATGAGCAGCGGCTTCTAATCATCGTAACCGCCATGCGAAAGCTGCTGGCTGATGAGTACTTCAGCACCCTTCTTCGTAACGAAGAAATACCTGACATGCCCAAACCGTTGGCAGATCGAATAACAGGAGATGTGCAATGACGAGCCAAGTAAAACAAGCCTTCGAACAGCGCGTCATTGCGGTTCCCTTGGATCGCATCCTGCCGTCACGCCAAGTCATGCATTTGATGGTTGGTAGTAAAAAATATGCCAGCATTTTGAGTTCAGTGAAGGAACTTGGTGTCGTCGAGCCGCTGGTTGTCCATCCCAAGCCGCTTATCGAAGATGGGATTGCTTCGTACATGCTATTGGATGGGCATCTTCGTTTTGAGGCGCTCAAGACCTTGGGGGCAAAAGAAGCACTATGCCTGGTCTCGACCGATGACGAAGGCTTTACCTACAATCGCCAAATCAACCGGCTGACTCCGATTCAAGAACACAAAATGATTATTTCCGCCATGAAGCGGGGGATTGAAGCGGAACGAATTGCCAAGGTGCTTGGAATCAACGTGGATCGTGTCCACGAGCGTGAAAACCTACTCAAAGGAATAGCGCCTGAGGCGGCCGAAATGCTGAAGGTGCGAATGGTCTCGCAAGATGTCTTTCGATCCCTACGAATGATGAAGCCGATCCGCCAAATCGAAACGGTGGAGATGATGATTTCGGCAAACTGCTTCACCAGGAATTACGCACGCATGGTGTTGGCCGCCTCCCGGCCAGAGATGTTGGTAGAGCCGAAGAAGAAGTCGACTTCTGACGTCAGTGCAGTAGACATCGCCCGCATGGAGCGAGAACTGGAAAACCTGCATCACGACTATAAGCAGGTAGAAGACACCCTGGGTGAGACGATGTTGGTTCTGGTCGTAGCCAAAGGGTATCTCATGCGGATCCTTCGAAATGAAAACATAGCTGCCTACATGACGCGTCATTACGCGGAGCTTCTGGAGGAGTTGGTTTCAATCATGGAAGCAGTGACTTCGGATGCCCGGCAGTTGGAGCGCGAATAACGCCAAGGCATAAAGAGGCTAAGCTGATCTTTTCCACGGAGGAATCTAGATGTCCAATGATGACCTACTCCCTTCCCTGCTGTTCAAGCTCAATCAAAATCAGTTGGCCCTAGAGGCGGCCATAATGGAGCTGACACTCTGGGCAGAGAAACAGGGGGCAGCCGAAGTCTCCAGCAACGTACGCGGAGCACTAGCAGCCATTAGCAGAAACGAAGAGTTTATAAACATGACGCTCGCGGTGCTTATGACGCCGGAGTGAATACTAAAAACTGATAGCCTTTGTTGAAGTCTTTGCAAACCATGAATGTCTGCTTCGGGTCGTTCTCTGCCCCTCGTGTAAGTCAGAAATCTGACAATAGCTGCCTCTGGCCAATTGGCCAAATTCCATTGAGATACAACTAAGCCGTTGGCGCTGGTGAGGGGAAGGCAGCGTCAGAACGAAGCATCTGGATCGGTGGGCTGCAGATGTTCACAAAAGGACTGTCTTGACGTTTCAGCTGTCCAGTATTATCAGCGCCGCTAAGCTTAGATTACTGAATCGAAACCAGCGCCACCTCAGCATGTTGAGCTACACCAGTGACGCTTGGTAACGCTCGGGGCAAGCCTCACCCGCCCTCATTTTGATCAACCCCTTTTGTACCCTCGGTGCGAACGTCATTGTCGCCGGGGTTGGAGCCGCAATGCCTCTTCGTTTTCAGAAAAAAGTCTTCCCCATCCATTTTTTAAACCTGTCAGGAGATGAGTTTGAACGTCTAGTTTTCGCGTCGCTTTTTAGGATGCATGCTTGGCATACTTTGGATTGGTTCGGGCAGACCGGAGGGGATGATGGCAAAGACATCATTGGAGTGCGAGACAATTGGTATGGCGACCCGGAAACCGTTGTTTTTGCCTGCGCGAACTGGAAAGCCTTCACCAGCACGAAAGGCATTAGTGACATAGACAAGATTGTGGCAAGTCTGGCTCATCCTCCGGCTGAAATTGTCATCGTAGTAGGAAGTAATGTAAGCGCAGAAACTAAGGAAAAATGTATTGCTCACGCCAAGTCGAAAGGGGTAGATGCTGTTCAGATATGGGCTGGAACTGAGTTTGAAGAGCAAATGCGTTTTCATGCAGATTCTGTCCTACGACGCTTCTTCGAAGGTGAGGAGCTCCCTCGTGAGTCAGGCGCGATTCGCGAATTAGTTGCCGAGCTCGATCCATCAGACGATAAGGAGGCAGGTGCCCTCGTCGCTCGGCTATTCATTCGTCCGGCTTTCATGACTCCAATCTGGGGGGAGAGCTCGCTGCCTGCGTTTAGCCAAGCGATTGGCGATACGATAAATGCGTTGAATACAGGCATATGGAGAGATCGTGAGGGCGCCTTGATATCTCGGATTTGCCCCGGGCATCTTTTCTCGAATGCTACCGTTAAAAACTCTTTGTCCAAAACGGTGAAGGCGCTAATTCAGCTAAGAATGGATTTTGATACTGGATTGCAGCAAGGGCTTATCAGATCACTGTCGTCGGAACCCGACGGGCCGTATTTTCAGATCGAACCAGTCCTTAGCAGGAAGCTCGAAAGCACTCGGCAGAAGGCTCTGAAATTGGTGAATTCTGCACTCCGCGAGCTAGGGGTTCCTTTGCTAGATGTGTAGCGATATGTCACCTCTCCATTTCGGATGATGAAGGGGGAGTGATTGACCCAGCCCCCATTCACATTGAAAGGCTGCTTCGGGTCGAACTGCGACCACCGCTCGTTCTGACTAATCCACCCTTGTCCTCCATCAACATGGAGGACAAGCCATGAATGCCACTACTAGATCCCGCCATCAGCCTTGGAACAAGGGAAAGCTTGTCGGGCAGAAAGCCCCGCTCCGAGTCAGAGATATCTGGGCCATCCGGATCAGACTCCAACTCGCAGAGAAGACACGTGATTTGGCGCTTTTCAACTTGGCTATCGACAGTAAACTGCGTGCCTGTGACTTAACCAAGCTGCGAGTCCGAGACATCGCCCTTGGGGAGCATGTGTCGTCACGGGCCATCGTGATGCAGCAAAAAACTCATCACCCAGTGCAATTTGAAATCACTGAGCAGACCCGAACGGTATTGGAAGCTTGGATGCATCGGGCGCGTCTCCGAAGCGAGGACTTTTTGTTTCCGAGCCGACTGCACGACTCAGACCATCTTTCCACCAGACAGTACGCTCGAATAGTCAAGGCGTGGGTGACAGCCATTGACCTTGACCCAACTATGTACGGTACTCACACACTACGGCGAACCAAGGCATCGTTGATCTATCGCAGGACGAAGAATCTGAGAGCTGTCCAACTCCTGCTTGGTCATACGAAACTCGAAAGCACTGTCAGGTACTTGGGCATCGAGGTCGATGATGCTCTGGAAATGGCAGAGCAGACAGAGGTTTGATCTACACTGCGGCGGTCTGAGCCAGACCGTCGCTATCCGGCCAAAAGCGGACGGCCCCGGGATCCAAGGTGTAACAGCGGGCACTGTAGTCTTTGTCGATGTGATGCCCCACTCCTTAGGTAGTACGTGAGCCCTACCCAAAATTTGAGGCGCCAATCAGAAACGCTATCCCATTGGAGCCATCACTGCGTGGAGTCATTTAGTTTCCGTCAAGCAGGAGCTTTTGCCCAGATCGGGAATCGTAAGCCAGCGGCCTTCTTGTCTGGCACGATGAATCCCAGACTGTATCGCGCGCGCGTGATGGCGCCGTATATCTTGTTCTGAGCTGTTTCGTCCTTCGCGGGAAACGGCTTTCGGCCATCCAAGACGAAATGCAACTGGTTTTCTGTGGGTAGCACCAACACCCGATCAAAACGCAGCCCTTTGCTCCCGCCAAAGTTGTAGCAGCTTGTGCCTCTGCTACGCTCCGACAATCTGCTAGGGCTAGCAGCGCGCAGACAGAATGGCGCGAATGAAGTCCAGCAGATTGTTGAAGGGGCGGTCGACGTAACTGAGGATGATGTCGGGCATAGCAAGCCCCAAGAAGTACTTAATCATTCCCAGGTAAAGTACGAGGCAAAGTGACCAAGATAGCCAATAAATGACTCGTCCTGACCCGATTGGCTCCTCCACCAGACGTTTCCAATCCGCATCCGACATGAAGCTATACAATTTTTTCCGCCAGTCGCGTCGGCTGCCATCGGCCAAGCTATTGAATTTCAAATTGGAGATCGTGCTGACCAAGATACTCAGGAACAACAACGCTGCTACACCAAGCTGAAGGATCTTCATCGAGGCATCCGGGATCGCCGTGGGTAGTATGGGGGCTTTCAGCGCTGCCACCACTCCGGCTACAGCGAAATCCCGCCAGAGCGCCGAGACCAGATCCCGGGTGGCCGATTGGGTTTTGTTGACCTCTTCTTGTAGGCCCTTCCGGAGATCTCCCAGGCTTTTGACGGCCTCTTTACTCTGCTCTTGAAGGTGGAATGCGAAAGCCTCTCTGGCGCCGGCATAACTGTTCGACAACACGTCATTGGTGCCTGAGGGCCAGGTCGCTGTGGCGCCCCAGTTAATGCCCACGTGGTTATTCAAGAGCTGAAATTTCGTCTCCGCCTCGCGAGGCGTGGAATATACCCACTCACAAACCTCATGAATAAGATCGAAATTGATCTTATCCCAGACGGTCGTTTTTTCGATGGGTATGGGCAGGGATCGCCCCCCCCGGAAAAAAACTTGGGCATCATCCCCGTCGGATCTGATTTCCGTCGGCAAACAATAAAGCAGCTTCTGAAGCGCGACACCTGTCCACGTCCGAAAAGCCTCGCTTGACTCCGCGGGTTTGTCATTGAGCAGCCAGGCATCAATGTACTGCGGAGTGAATCGTTGCGTGAAATCACGCACTAGCTTGCCAGGCTTTTCGGGGGCCTGCTTGAAATCGGGTAATAACCGCTCACTGCCAAACTGTTTCACGGAGAACAGGAAAGTTGAAAACTCAGAAAAATCGCCAGCGAGCTCGATGCACTTACGATTTTTTAGACTTTGACCGTTGACTGAAAGCCCTTCCAGCCAACCTTTGAATCCCTTCTGACTGAAGAAAAAACTCCGATCGTCCTTGGTGGACTTTTCCAAAATGACCGTTAGGCTCTCGCCTTCAATGTCATCCCATTCCACGTTGGCTATCTCGAGTCTACCTGCAACCTCGGCGAATAATTCCAGTTCCCCCAAACCGTGCTGTTCGACCTTTCGGACTATCGCCTTCAGCTCGTGAACGAGTTCCTCAGCGGGATCGATCACGTTATGTACACGAATAAGCTGAATCGACTCCGTCAACGTCGCCCCAGCCTGATTCGCCAGCTTTTGAAAAAAGCCGCTGATCTCTTCGCCTATTAGTTTGGTCATAGTTCCTGCAGGCGACTCGTTCGAATGGTGATGATGGTCTCCTCATCCGTGTGCTGAACGTCCAGCTGGCCTTTGGCTCTTGCCGGCATGGTGATTCGAATCCCTTCAGAGGTTACGAACTTCTTATCTTCGCTTAGCGGGAGTTCATCCTCATCATACTCGAAGGCTTCGCCTGTCAGCTTCAGGCCATCCAGCTCCCTATCAAAGGTTTGTCGAATGTCTTCACTGGCTTTGAGGCCAAAAAAATCCGCGAAAAACCCATCAGCTTCGAACTCCTTCCTGGCTTTCGCGATCTCTATGATTTTGTCAGAAACCTTGGAAGTAATGGCGCGGGGAAGCTCCTCGGCGTGAGCCTTGACTGTTTTCCTAACGGCCTTAACCAGGTCACTGGTCATTTCCTTCGGGTTGCGCAGTCGCTCAACGCCCAAGAAATTCTGATAGAAGTCGCTGATACCCGAGCGGCTCATGCGGTCAATGATCACCACCTCGGCCTCATCGGCCTTGAGATCAATCAGAGCCGATTTCTGCAGCGCCTTGGGTGATTCGGTAAAGTTGTTCGTCACCGCTTGAAGGATGGCCTTGGCTCCTTGGCGGGTGAATGTGACAACTTTCTCGGAGTCATATTTGATGAGCGAATACAGCTTTCGGTTATTCGTTTTCAACCCGATGACGATCAGGACACCCGTTTTCATCCGCTTGTCACCCACGCGATGAAACTGCCGGGCCAGATTTTTTGAGATGTCTACAAAGCTATGCTCACCTTTTTCCCAGCTCTCGAGTTTTTCCTTGACCTGGGAATTCACCTTGAAGAGGAATTTGTTTCCTTTGAGCGTTTCTTTGATGCGATCAATGAAAAACTGCTCAAAAGTCGCCAAGGGGGTGTCGTCAAATAAGATCGGGTCATCAGCCCCATGGTGAACCACGTGGAAAATGAAATTCTCGATTTTCAGAGCATCAACTTCGGCGTTAGTCAGGGTGGCCAAGCGGTATCCTCGATGTAGGCAGCAAGATGGCGACATGCCATTAAGGAGATATCTAACCACCTTTCTCGCTGAATGCCCAGCTTATGGGATCCAAGCCGGAACCATTCGAATACTGTACAAATATACACGATAAAATTCAGTGCTCCAGCCTTACTTGCCATCCCTCCTCACGTTAACGGTGCTCAACAAAAAAGCCCGTCGATCGACGGGCTTTCAGTTTCTCGGCCTATGGATTAGCAGCTTGCTTCCTTACCAACGGAGTTGGCAGCGCGAAGGGTACGCTATCTCTCGAATAAAGTGCTTCATGGGCGATCCCTGCGATGAAATCCTCAGAAATCATAGCAAGGGTTCGCGAAGGTGTTTTTACACACTCTGGGCCGGAAGCGGACCCTCAGACGGCAATGGGCTCAGCACTTTCGAGATTTATCCCTGCTTGCTGAGATGGGGTTGGCCCATTGTGCAACCAGGTCGGCTGCTTTATCGCTGCTGAGCTGTTCGAGGTCCACGATGCGGTCTGCAATCTGTGAAAGGCTACGAGAAGAGACTTCGTTTGGATGACTGATGGCCTCCTCATAAGCAACGGCGTCGTCTTGGCGACCTCTCATGTCGTAACGGTTTCTCAGAACTGACTCGGAACACGTGAAATGAACGTGCATGATGGCTGATCCGAAACAGTCGCGAAACAGTCTGACCTGCTCGGTCTTTCGGACCGAGTCCACGACCCAAAGGAGCTGCTCAGGCTTCGCCGCGATTTGCGGCCGGGCGACATCGTACACAATCCAACTGAACCGCGTTTCCAGGTCAAGGGCGTCTCCCAGCCGCTGAAGGCTCGCCCGCTCAACGATGATTCCACGTAGTGCCGCGAGTTCTTTGAGATAGGGGCTTGACTGAACGGCGACATATCCATGCCGTGCAGTCAGGACCTCGCGGATCGAGGTTTTCCCCACCGCTAGAGGCCCGCTGATGAGAAGAATTGAGAGACCGTTCATGGTACTTACAAACCTATGTTGCCCAGTACGGTTTCCCCTTGGATTGAGCGAACCTCGATCACATAGTCCTTGATGTTCGGGATACAGTAATCCGTGACCACTTCCACAACTTTCTTGACCGGTGCCCCAGACCTAGGTTTGACCGGGTAGTCATCGATGCTCATGAAGTCTTCAAGGCCACGCGCGTGCGGCATGGGAAACGTGTTTCCCGAGTTCATACGGCACAACATAATTTTATCCGCGTAATCTCTGACCAGCGACGCCGTATCGATGGTCAGGACATCATGGGTGAGTCGTTTGTAGCTGCGGGCATTGAGCAAAGTGAATAGACGGTGCTCCTCTGCCCACATAAAAACCTTGCTGTTGATGAGCTTGTACCACTGAGCGGGAGTTGTTCCATCAATCAGCGCGTCTTCCAGGCGCTGGGGTGGCATGGGGATCTGATCCCTTAGGACGATCGCATTGCCTAGCGGCCCAACCGTCACTTTGCTCGGCCGATGCTGCGCCTCCAAGGCCAGGCGTTGAGGCCCAGAAACGCCATACCTATCCAGCACTGCGAGAGTGCTCAGCAAGCCGTGCTGTTTAATCGACGGCCACGTGCCGGCTTCCGCCATGTGGTACAAACGAGGGTAATGGGCGATAAAGGTGTCTAGCTGCATGATGATCCTTGGTTACCACATTCTTCTATCAATGATGTTTCTTTCATTGAAGGCGGTTGAAATCATGGAGACAGGAATTCCGCTGACCTTCTCGATCTCTTCGATAAAGCGAAGGGTTTGGTCAGAAAGCTGCTCATAACGAAAGGCGGTTCGATTCTTGACATCAAGGTAGTCAGCAAAGGTTAAGGCGATGTCCGTCGGGCCATTCAGGATCAACGACCTTCTCAACTGAGCCCAGTCGAACTCCGCGACTCGGCGTGGCCGATGCGACACCGAGCCCACTTCCGTTTGCGCGAATTCTGCTACCGGAATGCCGGAACGTTCGGCGATGTCGCTAAACTCGATCGGTTGGCTCATGAAGCCGGAAGACATGCCCGTCACCGAATCCCCGACGCGAATGGGATAGGTGCGGCAGACCATCATTACCTTCCTCACGTGCCTTGGTGACAGGCCGGCTTCGGACAGGCACGCGGCGGCCGTCGTCGCCCGGGACGTCACGTGTGGGTAAAAGCCATGGTGCAGGCTCAGCGAGGTACCTTGAGTCCCTTCCAGCATCACCCGTTTCCCACCGGACAGGCAGGTTGCAAAAAACTCCACCGAGTCTCTGAGGTAATGCTTGAGGCTGGGAATATCTTTAGCAAGGCGAACTTTCGAGTCGGGGAGCCTTTCCAGTATTTTCCTGGCGGTGGCACTCCCAATCCCTTGTGCAGTCGAGCCAATAGCGCTCTTAAGCGTCTTTTCCTCCCAGTCAATGTCAGCCTGGTCGATAATCATCGCTTGTGGATCAATGATTACCTTGTCAAAGGTGAGCGCTAGCTCGGTAATTTCTCGAAGCAGCACGTCCAAACTGATCACCGCGCCAGCGCCGATGACCAGGGTGGCGTCTTTGTTCCCCAAGGCACCTGAGGGGAGCTGCCGGAAGGTGTAAGGCTGGTCGTCGACCCGGTACACCTTGTGCCCCGCATTGGGCCCGCCAACGCGGACGAGTACGTCGTACTCAGGGGCTAGATAGTGGGCAATGTTCCCTTTGCCCTCGCTCCCGTACTGCCCGCCGACCAAGATGTCGACCATGGGCAGTGCAATGATGGGACGGTTCTCCAGTCGAGCAATCACTCGTGCGTAGACGTCATCTTGATTACAACGATCACTGTCGATTACCACGTCGGCGATTTTTGCCAAGGCGTTAGAATGACGCTCGGTGGAAAAACCTGACACTTCACCATAGCCAAGCGTCTGTGCGGCACTGTCACGTTGCTCATAGCGTTTGGCAAGTACGTGCTCACTGGCCTGAAGATGAACGTGCGTCACCAACCATCCGCTATGCCGCAGACACTTGATTTGCTCAGCCGATCTGACCGCATCGACAACGACCAGGGTCAGGTCTTTGTCGTTGATCAAGCGTGAGCTGAGCGTGTTGGCAAGCCAGCCGCCGTCGCTCGACCGCTCAAGCCGTAGGCCAGCGTTGTGTTGGGCTCTGCGCGAGGTGCCCGTGCCCGGAATAGCCTCCTTGATCAAGTCTTTCGTCTTGATCAATGTTGCCCCCGCCTTCGCGACCAAGAGCTGCGCTAACGTAGTTTTTCCGGCACAGACACGGCCCGATAAAACGATGGCTTTGGGTTTCATCCGACTTCCTTGACGGTAGGCTTAAGCGATTCGGCTTAAGCAGGCAGTTGGTAAACAGTGGTTCGAACACCCTTGTCAACCAGTTCTTCGGTTATGAGCTCTTTGATCACATCCCAGTTGGCTCCCCCGTGCCCTGTGCCGACTCGGGGCATGTGCACCGATGCACCGATTTCAAGGGCTTTTTCGCGCACTTGGGACAGGCAGGTGGCGAAAGCGGTATAGCTCAGACGCTGGTCTTTTGTCGCGCCGTAACCTTTCTGCGCCACCATGTGCGCAAAGCTGATCCCGTTACGATGCGCACCGATGTATACCTGGCCAAGTGCGGGAATTCGCTGCGCCGCCACAGTTTCTGACTTGTACTGGTCCCAGACATCAGGGAACTGTTTTTTTACCTGGTGCGCAAAACCCCGTCCGCCCCACTGGGCCGGAGTGTTAGGCACCACGTGGGCAATGAGTCTTGGACCGCTGCCGTGTGGTGTCAGGACATCCCCCACCACTTCAGATAAGGACAGATGACTGAACTCGGTGTCTTGGTTGGGGCGAAGAATGCCGACGACTCGCGGAACCAGGCTTCCAGGGTAGGGAGCGAGGCCCATACATTCAATCCGGTAACTCTTGCCCTGCACCTCTTCGTCGCCAATTGATGTGAACCCAATCGCACTGGCTTCAGAAACCACGCCTTCGTTAGCAAAAGATTGTCCGGGGCGGATCGGGCAACTCCAGCCAGGGGCCGGAATGACGTAATCGACGCGATAGACATTGTCTTCCTGATGGAAAGAAGCGCAAAACGCCGCGCTGGGCGACGTGGCGAGCTTGATGCTTCGAATGAGGCACGCCTCGACCGATACGTCGAAGGTTTTTCTGATCTCTGCCACTTGGCGGATAGTCGGGACACTGTCCGCGAGCTGGGGAAAACTGCCCAATGGCATCAGCAGCTCAGCGGCGCCGATATTGCACAGCACCTCAAGCTGCCAGTTGTCGCGCCGACTGGCCGTGTCGCCGTTACGGTGGCGGACCTCTTCACCGCAATCGGGAAACAACGAGTGCGCGACTTCGTGGGCGATTGAGAATCTCAACCGGCCGCGAGGACGCATGGGGTTGTACTCAAGCACCAGGTGTCCACAGTCTAGTGGGCGCAAACGGGCGTCGGGAATATCTCCGCGGGCTTCCGTACGAATATTGAGCAGAGTGGCAAGCGCGAGAGGGTCAAAGGGTGGACCGCCCCAACCATCGTCCATTGCCTCGAGGACTAGTTGTCGGGCCCGACTTTCCATCGCTATGACAGGATCTTCACCCTCGGCAAAGCTGAGAACCGAAGGGTTGGTCCAAGTAAATTTTGGGGTCATAGAGAATCGCTTCCTGAGGGCTGCAGCTGAGTCGACACATCCATTGTCGCTTGCCTCCATAGCTGGGTGAAGTGCTCATATGTCCGTATCAGTCGCCCGCTTCGGCGAAAGGCCTTACCACTGACTCGCCGAACCGCACCACTCGGGGGCTGTGAGCGAAAAAGGTCAGCGCGCCGACAATGCCAGATCTGAAGGGGTTCCGACAAGTGGTTCTCCGCTAACCAAAGATCAATGCTCGGGCTCAACCACGCGAGGGGAGCGACAAGCGCGCCTACGGCGATCAGCCACCACCGACCATCAACATGCTGGCCACCCCCGCCCTGTTCATCAGGGGCCGCTTCGTCCCTAAATGCCTCTGCCAGTACCACCGGGCCGCACAGTGCGATGGTGGCGCGCTTGTTACGGGAGAGGGTCAAACCGTACCTGCTTCAATATCGCGAAAACCGCCGCAGTTGCGGGAACAGGCCCGCCAGATTGAAACGTAACAAACTCTCCTGCGCCAATTGGCGCCCCCCCGGCTGGGACCGGACGTTCCGTTCGGAAGTCGGTGCCTATTAGATCGTTATCGAAAAATAGGTTGGCTCCTGAGATCAGGCGTATGCGGTGTTGCTACCGGGGCGGGTACTGTGGGAACCCGTGCAAAAGCACTGACAAGCAACACCATTAAAACGACAATCCCTCTGCGACCTGAATCAACATTTCTTCAACCAAGCGAGTGCCCGGGATGGTGGAGAGCAGTTCCATGGGGTTTTCACCTGAAAAAAGCGCGCCTTGGATTTGTTCAGCCATCGCTGGGCTTTGGTGGTGTCCCAGAGATCACCTCGGCCATGGCCTTGATATGCGCAAGACGAAACAGACGATCACTCTGAGCCACGCTCAAACGTTGGGGCTCTCGTTTAACCATTTGCTAATCGAATGCATCGCAACAGCCACCGAGGGGATCTAGGATAACCGGTTGAACAGACACTTCGAGTCGCCCGGCACTGCGCCTGAGCGGGCTGCGGCCGACGTCTACATCCCTTTAACGATTAACCGAGCGTTGGTGAAGTGCCAGCGGCCCCCTTAGAGCGCGGTTAGAGGAGTTGCTGGACGTTAAGCGGAACAATCAAGCGCGTTTTACACGGCCCTAAAAGCAGCCCCCCGCAGTGCGGAGGTTGACACTGGAGAGTCTGGGCACACTCCAGACCGAAGTGAATGTCGTCGAGAAACAGGAATGCGCCACCTCCCGCGACAGGATAGGCTGCCGGTTTCGCGGATGGCTTCCAACAGCGCTATGTCCTTAACCGACAACATGTTCTAAATACTTGAACGAGTAGGCCAGAAACCTGGTGCGTCATTCGAATGGTATCGGCAGATGATCACTCTTAATCCGCAACCAATCATGGGCGGACCTGTTGATCACTACCGAGGATTGCGGCATGACTGACATTACCCGCGTTGCCGTCGTTTACCATAGTGGCTATGGTCACACCGCCAAATAGGCTGAGGCGGTTGCTCAAGGCGCAAGCAGTGTTGCTGGCACCGATGCCTTGCTGATCAGTGTTGATGACATCGACCAATACTGGGAAACCCTGGAAGGTGTTGACGCAATCATCTATGGCTCTCCAACCTACATGGGTAGTGCTTCCGCCCAGTTCAAAGGCTTCATGGACGCGACGTCGCGGACTGTCTTTGCAAAGGGTGGCGTCTGGGGCAACAAGATTGCGGCCGGTTTTACCAATGCCGCATCCCGTTCCGGTGACAAACTGGCAACCTTGCAGCAACTGTCGATCTTCGCCGCGCAGCACGGCATGCATTGGATCAACCTGGGTCTGCCACCGGGTCACAACAGCAGCAAAACCACGGAAGACATGCTCAATCGCCACAGCTTATGGCTCGGTGCAGCAGCCCAGTCTGATGCGGATGTCAGTGCTGAATTCGGTCCACCGAAAGCTGACCTGTTGACCGCCGAACACCTCGGTGCCCGTGTGGCAAAGGTAGCCCGTCAGATGGCTGCAGGTCGTCACGCTGTGGAATGACCCGATGAGTGATTAACCGCCGATGTACGATGGCTCATCACCCAGTGTGTGCGATCGTACGTCGGTTTTTTGTTGGTTTTTCTCGGCCAGAAATGTCTCGATTTTCGGCACGAAACAGCTACCAAAATCATCGAGAACAAAAGCCGCCTAAAATGGCGGCGAAAGAGCAAGCGCGCGTATAGAGCGAGTATTGCTGTCGATGATGGCAAATAGATGCCTATTTTTTGGTTGGATGCTTCGCAGATAACATCGTTAAGAAAGTTCTATGACAAGTCTATCTATGCCGATGGGGTATGGGTGGGATGCATTGATACGGTCTTTCAATTTTTTCGCAAACGCTTCGGCTTCTGCATAGCTGCGAAATTTAACGCAACATGCGTTCATCCAAACAATCCAGTCGTCCGACGTGCTTCCTCTTTCGACTTTGATCAGCATCACTGGAATTCCTTCGTGTGGTGGCTCAGCCCCTAGATAAAACTGCTAAATCCGACATGTGACTATTCCTTTCTGCGAATGGCAAGCCTAGCAGTGGGGTGAATAATTTGTTGGATCCATGGACATCTTCGAACGGCCGCATTTGGCCGATTCTGTTGAAAAAGTCGGCCATGGTTTCCACGACAGAAAAGTACGCGCTTGAGATTGAAATTTTTGCTTTGAGCATGGGATTCTGGGCTCAGATTTCGCGTAGCGACGCGCAAAAAAGACGTTTTCAGCGCTCAGTATGGGGGCAGTCTGGAAGAACCGACTTTTTCAACAGAATCGGTCGATTTCTGCCTCTCGCAAAGGGCTGCAAACGACCCAAATTGCGTGGTCATTGTCTAGTTAAAACGCCTTTTTGCACGCTGCTTCGTGAAATCCGAGTCCAGAAGCCTCTACCAAAAGTAAAAATTTCGCTCTCAGGCGCGTTCTTTTCCGATACGCAAACCATGGTCGACTGTTTTCAACAGGATCGTTTGACATGAGCTGCATGACCCGCCCTGCCGGGGCATGTCAGCTCGATGGAAGGGTTAGGCAATATTCTGCACAAGACGCCATACGACAGTTTGCGGCTTCACTGAGGCGCAAACCGGCCCGCCATCGCCCATGGTGCCGGGAACGCGAACCTCGATGATTGCCTCAGCCTTAGAGGCGGCAGCTTCGACGATTGAGTGCGGAATGGAGGCCAGTTTCAGCTTTGCACGCCGTGACCAGCAGGACTCGGTTTGGCCTGCAAGGGTGCCTGAGTTGACGTAGACGAAGCGATCCGAGGGCGAGCCCTGCGCAAACTCACCAAGTAAATTGGGACCTTCCGGTAGAGGTGATCCCAAGCGAAGCGAGAAGTCGAATTGAATAGCATCGACATGCTCAGCGGACGGTTCAAGTAGCTCCGACCTACCTCGTTGAACAGCGAATCGGACACCAGGTGGCGGCGCGACAACAATGACCCTCATGCGAACGGTCTGAGTTGGCTTGTCTTTGCTCAAGATGGACCTCTGTTGGGTAACTATTATTAGGTGACATTGCTGTCGCGTAACATCCCGAGGGGTGTTGAATATCCATTCAGCTGACCTTGCTGTGATACCAGACAGCAGTACGTTCATTATCAGCTTGGGATTTTCGTATTTCGAACTGTCGTGAATCGCTTAGGACATGCCTCCAGCTGCTGCAGCTGTAGCGCTTGGGTGCCTGCTCTGGATAGGTATTACCAATCCAGTGAATGGCTGCTTCCATCGTGATGAAGACGGTAGCCACAGTCAATCTGCCTCTCACGTTTCGCTACCTCACTGAGTTTTGTGAGTGATTCCCGAATCCATTGGAGATATTGAAAGCGTAGTAGAACGGACAGCGCTAAAAATAGCTTCGAATTGTTTTTTGCCATGACTGACTGCTTTTGGCCGATTCTGTTGAAAAAGTAGCTACCCCGTCTGGCCTGCGGCAAAATTCTCGCATTTGCCAGCAGGGAAGCACGCAGCTGATGGGACAGTTATCGAGTGGGCAGGAACGACTGTTTTTACTCGTTCAACCTTGAAGATCACATCCCCGCCAATCACCTTCTGCGCAGCATTGATCGGTGTCTCGATCTGAGCGACTTGCGCCATTACCTCGCCGATTTTGACAGCCCAATTGGACGTCCTTCGATTGACCCTGAGCTGATGATCCGCATGCTGATCGTGGGCTATTGCTACGGTATTCGCTCCGAGCGGCGGCTGTGCGAAGAGACCCATTTGAACCTGGCGTATCGCTGGTTCTGCCGGTTAAGCCTTGAAGATGAAGTCCCCAATCACTCGACCTTTTCCAAAAATCGACACGGCCGTTTTCGGGACAGCGATCTCTTTCGCTGGCTGTTTAATGAAGTGCTGCGTCGTTGCATGGACGCAGGCCTGGTCAAAGGTGAAGGCTTTGCCCTGGCCGCCAGCATCATTAAGGCGGACGCCAGCTGGCAGCGCGGTGTACCAGGCGATGAACAGGTCAACTGAAGCGATCCGGCCCTGAGCACTCCCGCCGTGCGAGAGTATCTTGAGGCACTCGATGAAGAGGCTCTGGCCGAAACGCTACCGAAGCGTCTATCGCTGACTGATCCTCAAGCCCGCTGGACCGCAGCTCCAGGTGGCCCAGCGTTCTCCGCTTACTCCACGAATTAACTGATCGATACCGAGCACAGTGTCATCGTGGATGTGGAACCTACACCGGCTCATCGCACGGCTGAGGTCGAGAGCGCCAAGATCATGATTGACCGGGTCGAGGCGCAGTTCGACATCAAGCCGGAACGCCTTATTGGCGACACCGCTTACGGAACCGCGCCGATGTTGGCCTGGATGGTAGAGGAAAAAGACATCGAGCCGCATGTGCCGGTGTGGGACAAAACCGAGCGCAAGAACGATAGTTTTTCGAGCAACAATTTCCACTGGAATGAAGAGGCTGAGGAATACCTCTGTCCGGCCGGCAATGCATTACGTAGCGAATGGCGAGCCTTCAAGAACGAGCGTTCGCACGTCACCAAAGCCAACACCATCATCTTCCAATCCCGGCAGACCGACTGCGTTGCCTGTCCGATGAAAGCCAAGTGCTGCCCGAATACTGCGATCCGCAAGATCGCTCGCAGCGTCCATGAAGCCGCGCGCGATGTGGCTCGGCGAATCGCTGCGACACCTGCGTACGTGCGCTCTCGCCACGAACGTAAAAAGGTCGAAATGTTGTTTGCCCACCTCAAGCGCATCCTGAAATTGGATCGCCTGAGACTACGTGGCATGAGTGGCGCGACTAATGAATTCACGCTGGCCGCTGCGGTGCAGAACCTACGACGGCTGGCCAAATTTACATCTCAAGGGCCACCTGCCACGGGATAGGTGCGCCTGCACGAAGCAAAAAACCTCAAATTATCCCAATAACAGCACAGCAAAGGTCAACGAAGAGCCGAGAATCCACTCAATGTGGTGAGTAGGTTCTCCAATGGTGGTCGTGCTTGAGTTCAGGCCAGCTGAAAATCCGACTTTTTCAACAGAATCGGCCGATAAGTGCCCTTCGCGACTGGCAGTAATCAAAGCTGCTTTTGATTATAAGTACTCGGCAAATTTGCGTACGTAGACGTCTTGGAGTCTGCACGGGGAAGCACTGGTCGGCCTTTGCGCTGTATCGGGTGGTTCTGGTCACGCGGTATTGATCGCAGTGGCACGGCGATCTGTCAGGGATCACTCTTCGGCTTGGGTTTTCTGGTGCTCGGCCTACGTTTGGCACCAGGAGCTTTACGCACCTGCGTTAGTTGTTGCTCCAGCGTTTCAGCGCGGGCCTGCTGTGCTGCTGCCGATTGCTGAGATTGACAGAGTTCGTTTTGAATTGACTCCAGCCGCCGGCGCAGTTGCTCGAAGTGCCGCCCAGTCTCTTTGAGCTGGGTCGACATCGCCTTACCCTCCTCCCGCGCGCGATCGACTTCACGGTGCGTGCGATCCTCCACCCCGCGCACGTAGCTCTCTTGCGCGACGCGCGCCTGCTCGGCCTTGAGCCGCGCCTCCTGCAGATCCTGTTGTAGTGTCTGGAGGTGGTGCTGCGCCGCGCTACGCTCGTGCAGCAAACCTTCACGCTGCTGTTGCAAATCCTCGATCTGCGTCTGGCGTTGCGCCAACAGCAGCTCCAGATCAGCCAGCCGCGTCTCGGCGGCCTGGCGTCCGGCCAACGCCTCTGCCGCCTGCTGGCGAAACTGTGCCGCGTCCTGACGCGCCTGCTCCTCAATCTCGGCGACCCGCTCGCGTTCTGCGATCAGCACCTTGCGTTGTTCCACCAACCCTTGTTCGGCGACGCCCTGCGCCAGGTGAATCGCCTGCTGCCACACCGCGACAAACGCTTGCGAGACCTCGCCGGGCAGTGCTGGTAGACGGGTCTCGCCGTTCAGTCGCTCTGCCAGGCGTGACCACCATTGATCGAGCAAACCGCCGACCCGCGCCGGGCTGCCGCGCCCCAACTCCAGACGCACGCGTTCGACCGTTGGCCGCTCGCCACGCGCCAGCACCGCATCCACGGCGGCAAACACGTCGTTTTCCGGCACCCCTACCGCCATGCTCCACCTCCGGCTATATTAGATCTGATAATGAAAGATTATCCGACTTTACAATTTCATAACTGGAATTTTAATACGTTGAACGTAATAGATCTTACGGATCAGTTGACACTGGTCGAGGAAACCCCGTTGGACCAGCATTTCCTGGCCGTTAACGCACAGGAAGCGGCCGCGGCGTTTGTCGCTGCCGGCACCGCCGCCAATACCGTGCGCAGCTATCGCAGCGCCCTGACCTATTGGTCGGCCTGGCTGCAACTGCGTTACGGTCAGGCGCTCGGGGACGCGCCACTGCCCGCAACCGTAGCGCTGCAATTCATCCTCGATCATCTAGCCCGGCCGCTGGAAGACGACACTTGGACTCACCTGCTGCCACTGCCGATCGACACGGCACTGGTCAGCGCGGGCATCAAGGCCAAACCCGGTCCCCTGGCCTACAACACCGTCAGTCATCGCCTGTCGGTGCTGAGTAAATGGCACCAACTCAATGGCTGGAGCAGTCCAACCGAAGCGGCTCCCGTCAAGACACTGCTGCGCGAAGCGCGCAAGGCGCAAAGCCGCCAGGGGCTTCAGGTACGCAAAAAAACCGCGATCGTGCTGGAACCGTTGCAGGCGCTGCTCGCCACCTGCACCGACGGCGTGCGCGGCATTCGTGACCGCGCCCTGTTGCTGCTGGCCTGGAGCGGTGGCGGGCGCCGCCGCTCGGAAGTGATCGGACTGACAGTCAACGATGTGCGCCAACTGGATACAGACACTTGGGTCTACGCCTTGGGCGTCACCAAGACCGACACCAGCGGCACGCGCCGGGAAAAACCGCTGCGCGGCCCCGCTGCCCACGCCCTGTCGGCGTGGCTGGAAGCGGCACCAGCGACTTCGGGCCCGTTGTTTCGGCGCATGTATAGAGGCGGTAAGGTCAGCGCGGATGGGCTGTCCAGTGACCAAGTGGCGCGTATTGTCCAGCGCCGCGCTAAATTGGCCGGTCTCGCAGGCGATTGGGCGGCACACAGTTTGCGCTCGGGGTTTGTCACTGAGGCTGGTCGTCAAGGCGTGCCAATGGGCGAGGTCATGGCCATGACCGAACATCGCAGCGTCAACACCGTCATGGGCTATTTTCAAGCCGGCTCCCTGCTCAATAGTCGAGCCACGTCCCTATTACCTATTTTCGACGAGCCGCAGCAGAACGAATCGGCAGAACTTGAGCATGATTGAAATGGCGGGCGGTACGCCAGGGCACCAAGGCAAAGGGAATCGAAGCGTCGCGCCACCGATGCCAAGGCACGACCATGGGTGCTGCAGTGCGCCTCAGCCTTCGTTCCCTCCCCTGGCAACACTAACGCACCAGCACCGGGTTTTGGGACACTAATGGCGTCGAACACCCCAGCTACTGTCGAAAAAGCTATCAACGGATGGTTGGCACTGGGGCGAATCTTTTCAGTCGACATCATTTGCGCCATACCAGACCTCGGCAGAAGACAGACATGAAGGGTAGTGGTGGTAATGGATCACGCGGTATGAGGTACATGCTGCCGATTCGATGAACGCCACCAACCACAGTGGTTTTCGAGGCAACTGAATTTGCTCCAGCAGACAGCTGTCCGGTATTGCGGAGGGCCGATCAATCATCCCAGCGATCGTCGTGATCGACTCCACAACCCAGGCGCAGAATTGGTGTGCAAGAAGCCAGACGAGGATAGCCTTGGGCCCCGCCCGCCTATCGACGTTTTTTGCAGTTGCAGAAAGCCAGTTGTTTATCATTGACCACGAGTAGCTGTTGCCCTCCCAATGACCCGGCAAATTCACTAGCTTGGATTTTCCACACCAATGCCTTAAGAGCAGGCTGAACGCTTCTTCGCGATAGCGTTGCAAGCTATTTTGGGTGTCTACCGGCCTGGCCTTTCGGAATTGTTGGGACTCAATTTTCCAGCATTGGCGCAGATTACGTAAAATAGACTTCAAGCATTGCATCAGGTAGCTGGTGAGTTCTGCTGAGTCACTAGCGGCATCATCCGCAACCCGTTTGCGCCCCGTTCTGACCCGCGGGCCCCTGATCTGAATGTAACCGGCACAACTGCTCCAATCCTTATCCGTCCAATTCCGCCCGTGCAATGGCAGGTTCACCATGGCGCACCATTGATCAAAGTCGGCATTACGGGCACCGTAAACCAGATAGCCAGGACACGCATTTTCATCCGCACCGCTGGGGCAAACATTGGCGTCATTTATAGGCTGTGCTGCACTTCGCAATCCATTCACCCATGCCAACCGCCGAGCCCGTTCTTCTGTGTGCAGGTCAAAAAAAACTTTACTTCCATGCTTTACTCCTAGAGGTTCGTGGCAGTGAGCACAGCGAAATGGAAAACTCAACAGCCGACTGCTCCAATCGTACAACATCGATTCGCCACAATAAGCACAATCGGTTCTTAAGTACAAAAAATGGAAAGGGCATTTTCGAAGAGCTTCGGCCTGAAAGATGGTGTAATGCCGATGTACACTGGCGCAGATGGAGCAATATCGAAAATACAAGCAGTTAATGGTCACCCTTAGCACCGGGTGCCATGAGTAAAACATTTCGTTGAGCTGTGATTCACTAACCCCCAAGGAAAAAACTACTTGCTCAGACTTGATTAATAGTTGATTACCCAAACCTCTTGAACCGGAATAATAACTCGGCACCCGACCTTTAAACAAACTAATAATATCTCGCTTCGTCAATGTATTTGCGAGAGCAAATCGAGACAACACGGCATAAATCGACTCATACCGATCAATTGTCACGCCGGATGGGTAATTTAGCTCGTCCGACTGAGATAAGCGATCAGCATTAATTAGGCAATGAGGATTATTTACTATCATAATGATGCCTCGACGATGGGCTGGCAAGCGCAGACAAGTAAACTAAGAAATCGTTCTTTTCAATCAAAAAATCGACAAACTCCCTATCAAGTTTGAAATCAGGCGCATCTTTATGACAATAGTCTTCAAACAAAGCTTCCACCAGCAGAGTGAGGTGCTTCATCGGAATCCAGTACTCTAAAAGTTTACCATTAGCCTCAATAACATCGACAAAGGCACTCCATATAATCTCGGTCGCCTCCTGTAGGCGAAAGCCGGCTAAATATGCTTGCGGAAAGAAAAAACGTGTAAATGGCCATGCTGGATTAGACTCAAAAATCGAGTCATACCCGCCTAAAACCATCCTTAGTTCTTCAAGATCCCTGATGCCATGAAACTCGACGACTTGCCGCATGAGGCGATCAACCACCACACCATTCGCCCGCTCGATATAATTTTGCCTAAACTCTACCAGAGTTTGTTGCCCTACCATCACCGAGATAAGCCTAACGTTGTGGCGCTCCAATTTGTCGTATATTTCACACAGCCAGTTTAGCTGCAAATCTGTCCACTTTTGTGGCTCATCGATAAATAGTAAAAACAAACGCTTTGCGTTGCACTTGCCCATCGAAATCATTTGGTCCACCGCACGTCTTTTGCACTCACCAGAGCTGCCACTCGTTTTAACCCCAAGCTCTTTACAAAGATCTGCAAAAAAATCGCGCTCCGATACATATAATTTGGTTTCACCATCCAAGGTGGCCGTATACAGACCTTTGTATTTAGCTTGTGCGACCATCTCCAGATAACGAATGGCCGACGATTTACCAATACGCCACGGCCCACATATGATGAAGCCACCCGCACGTCGGCGTAGCGCCATATCTAAGTATTCCCAAGCCAGGGATATCGAATCGGTAGGAATGAGATAGTCTTGCGAGCACAACGCATGTTCTGCAACCGGCTTCGGCCGAATAATAGAGTCGTCCTGAATTTTCATTTTTTATGCCCCGTCAGTACATATCCGAGTGTCAGGCGCTCAGTCGGCTTAACGACGGGTTTAGGCGGCCGTTCGGCAGTTTCCGGTAACGACGCAGTTCCAACATGTTTAAGGTTATAGGTGGAGATCTCACGCTCTTTCCAGCCCTCTGCCAGTTGCAGGGAGCGCAACAAATCGGGTACAGAGTCACCTTCCCTATAGGCAATCTGTCCGTTTTTGAGGCTGCGCTGAAGTCGAAGCCGTAGCTTCTCACTGTGAGGGGAACTCCAAAGGCTTGGCGGAAAAATCTCGCCTAAATAACCTCCTTTCCGGCTATAAACACGTAGGTAGGAAATATTCCTAGGGTCCCACTCAATCATCACTTCGTCGCCTACCGAAAAGCTCAGAACGGGTAAATTTCTGTATCGGACGCCCTTGAAATTTATAAATGCGCTTTGCGGACCATCTTCGTGGACATGAACTATGGCGGTCCGACTGGTGAACTTTCGGATATCACGATTTTCCGGGCGCAACTTGGGAACTATAATGTCACGCTCTGTTACCGAGCGTAAGAATAGCTGGAGTGGGCTGTGAGGAGTAATCCCTGAATGCGGTCGACCATTGTAGTCAGATATCACCACATCCAAAGCATGATGCAACTCATCCACGGTCAGAAGCAAAGATAGATCGCCGCCTTTTGGCGCCAGACGTTTGATGATTTCGTCCTTTGGACGCGAACCCGTCGTTCCCACGACACGATGAGAAAAATTATCCACCAGATAATGGAAAAAAGTTTCAGCTATCGCGCGTTCGTTGGGTTTATGCGGTGGTCCAAAGTCATCTATGCATCCCAATACATGGCGGAGTTTCACCTCAACATCTTTCGCTTTATGAGACATGGCGTTGTCAAGTTTATAGATTAACCCGCAGCACCAGGCTAATTCAGGATTCTTCTCACTGGGAAATCCACCCTTAACTTTATAAGAGAGCCCTGGAATAACTGGAACTGGCTTTTTGTGCGGCGCTAATGAATTAAAGATTGCGGTGAGCAGATCCGTCTGATCATAATTCTTGCCCAATGCCAAACTGTAGCCAAGCACACAACGGGTAAAGACATCGATCACCAAAATTACCCATAGCGTAAGAATTTCCGTTTCACAAGTTAGTCCATAAGTGTCGACCTCTTGCACTGTCAAACGAATATCAAGACTATGACCATCCAGCTCAATCTCTTGGAGTGGTTCAATAGTCGGAAGGATTGCAAGATCTTCGGCGCCCCGAGCTTGTGCGCGCTTTTCTTCCGCAAGTTCACGAGCTTTATTGTGCAAGTACCTGGCAAAACTTCGCTGCGCTTTACCCTCTCGGGTAAAAGGGTACTGGGGAGCGCTAATTCCGAGTTCCTGGCACTTTGTTAAGAACCCATTATGAAAATCCACCAACCGCCTGGTTCCACCTTCCTCACGAGGCTTGTACAGACTGGCATAACGACGTATTAAACGATCAACTTCCGGATACTGCCGCAGCAATTGTGAAAATAAACAGGCCTCCCCTGCCGCTTGCTGTTTATCTACTTCATCCGTGGTTTCCAGGTGGCGCTCATTGGGCTTGACTCGATACTGCATAATAGCGGCTCGATAGCCTATATACTCTCCCTCTTCATCAGGCTGAAGTGCCTTTTCGATCATCAGGTACAAGGAGGACTTCCCCACACCGTACCTACTCTGAATTTCCTGACAACTAGCTCCCTGAAGCAAGAACGCCTTTAACGCAGATATCCGACTCTGGATTTTCCCCCTAGCCGCCTCAGGCAATGCGCGCAAGTCGGGAACCGGCCAATCTTCGAATTTAACACCCTGTTGCAACAGACTCGACTTGGAAAATCGTTGTTCTTTTGTTTTCATTGGGAGTCTCCTTTTGAAGAACATACAACTATCGTGCTATTAGCGAGCATTTTTTCGTGCAGGGAAGGCACGTGAAATTTTCCTATACGGACCATTTCCAGCGCGATGGCCAGTCCTCTGCCTTCGCCGAACCCATCAAGCTGATCAAAGTTACTAAGCGCAGATGAAGAACAACTTCCGAGACTGAACAAAAATTCTTTTACATTCTTCTCTGTAATCTCATCTTTCCATCGATTAATCAATGCTAGAATTTTAAGACGATTCCATACTTCCCATTTTGCATCAGTTATCACTTCCCGCCCTAGTCGCTTACAGGCGATGCCTATCGCCGAGCAGGATTTCTCGAATGCCTCACCCACCGCCTCTCGCCCCGATTCGGCGATATACACCATGGTCTGATAATTCAGGTATTCGAGTTTGAATGCCACAAAAAGGCGCCCATCCGAAGTTTTGAAAAAATTGTTTACTGGAGCAAAATTTATTAGATGACCATCAAACTCTAACCGAGCCCACTCTATTAACTGCGTTCGGTAATAGAATTCAAATGGACGCCGGTTCTTCATGCTGTATACCCTGAACAGATGTGCCCCCTTTGGCCGCGAAACACTTTCAAATGGTATTTCTCCTAGGAAGCCGGAATTATCAACGTGCATAGCGGTGCCCTCCATAGGCGACAGGAAATTCGTTAACACAGAATAGGGTTTAAACCAGGCCGACATGTCGCCTGCGGTAATGTCCGCAAGACGAGCCCATGGTTTATTGGGTGTGGGGAATAGGAACACTACACACCTAGAATTGGTTGAACTGACGGCACGGGCCTCAGATATCAAGCGACATGACGTAGGTGTGCCCATACCTATCAGGCTGTACGACAAAGGGAGGGGGAATTGATCAACTGACGACGCGCGGCGAACGAAATCGTGTTCGCTAGCAGAGTCAAAACCATTGAATAGGCAAAAAAAAGACATGCCTTACCCCCAAGAAATGAATTCTTTGGAAAGTAAGGTCTGCTTGTCCTCTTAGATGTTCTCGGGGGCATCCTCACAACAGCGGATGAAAAATATCAAGCCGTTCATTCGGGTTAAAATTATTTTTATTTTCTAGAACTATTCACCTGAAAGAAAAAATCTATCAATGGAAAAAAGGATAATTCTCACCATACTTATAATAATCAATAAAATCAATAAGTTATGTGATTACTAACCGCGACATAATTCAAATAAAAAACGCTAAAAAGTCCATATTTTATATTTTAACGATTTATAGTCCATGTATTCTGTCGCAAAGCTCGAATTCAACATGGACTTTTTACATAGGTTATTAGCTATTAAGTTTACTTTTTATAATAAAAAGATATAAACATAGTATTTTTTATACTTATATTGTTCGATTTTGTTCAATAAGTTCAGACTTAGAAGTCCAGGATTTATGTCGGTGCGGGCCTTGCACGAAGAGTCCAGCGCCAGCCGCGCGGCGTTGCGCCTGGGCGTCACGCAGTCGGCGGTAAGCGCGGCATTGCGCCGGCTGCGCGAGCTGTATGGCGATCAGTTGTTTGTGCGCACCGGCCGCGGCCTGGCGCCGACGCTCAAGGCTAATCAGTTGAAACCGGTGGTCAGCGACGCGCTGAACAAATGCCGGCAAAGCCTGGCGATGGTCGACCCGGCGGCCCATCACTACGAAGGGCGCTCGGTCACAGTGGGCATGTCGGATGATTTCGAAATCGCCTACGGTCGCCGTTTGATCGAGGAAATCGCCCGTTGCGCGCCGAAACTGAGGCTGATCTTCCGCCAGACCCACAGTCAGATCGTCGCCCACGCCTTGATGGAACGCAGCATCGATCTGGCAATCACGGCCGGCGGGTTTGCCGAGCGGTTGCTCAGTCGCCAGGTATTGGGTGAAGGCGATTACCTGTGCCTGGTCGACCCGATGAGTCTTGCCGCGGGACAGCAAACCATCGAGCTTGAAGAGTTCGTCACCCGTGAACATATCCTGGTGTCATCGGGTGGCTTTATCGGGATCACTGACGAAGGATTGGCCGCACTGGGCCTTAGCCGCCGGGTGTGCGCTTCGACCACGCATTTCGCCGCGTTGCCATATCTGCTCAAGGGCAGCCAGGCGGTGGCGACCATTCCGGCCCATGCCGCCCGAAGCATCGCCACGCTCAGCGGCCTGGCACTACTGCCCTGCCCCCT
>Ga0209542_10003105_pt1 | contig 35978 bp, 38 predicted proteins | sample RifCSPhighO2_01_FD_184028 | JGI IMG/M metagenome (GOLD analysis project Ga0209542, IMG submission 184028) | Soil microbial communities from Rifle, Colorado - Rifle CSP2_plank highO2_0.1 (SPAdes) (version 2) | ecosystem: Environmental > Terrestrial > Deep subsurface > Rock core/Sediment ...
GAAAACACCGAAATATCAGTATCTTTTGGCTACAACTGCCGATTCGCAAGTAAATTTTAATATAAATGTGCTATATTTAACTATATTTTAAGTATAGCATATTTAAGCAACCTTGTCAATAGCTACAAAATTCACCAGCTTATTCGGTACAAATATCGTTTTTTTGACTTCTTTGCCTTCCAATAATTGTTTTATTTTTTCTGATTTTAAAACTATCTTTTCTGCTTCCTTTTGCGTTATGTCAGCATCAACTTCTATTTTATCTCTTACTTTACCATTTATTTGCGCTATAAGTAAAACTTTTTCTTCTTTAATTAATTTTGCATTATATTCAGGCCATTTTTGGTTGCAACATAATCCGTTAAATTCTGCCGTAATCCAAAGTTCCTCTGCTAAATGCGGGGCGAAGGGCGATAAAATTTTTAAAAAATCAGCCAGATCCTGAATTTCAATGCCGTCTTTTGACACCTGTCCCGACTTCGCCGATGATCCTCGATTGTCGCATAATCGGGACCATGCATTTACAAATTCCATTAACGAGCTTACAGCTGTATTAAATTTCATTAACTCTATATCTTCTGAAACTTTTTTAATTGTTTTATGCAAAAGCTTTTTCAAGGGGACCTTGTCCGCCGAAGCTTTAGCGGAGGCGGATCCTTTCTTTTTTTCAACAAACATCATCGACAACTTATAAGTTTTTTCTAAAAATCTGCGGCTTCCCACAACTCCTTTTGTATCCCAGGGTATTGCCTGCTCAAAAGGGCCCATAAACATTTCATAAATTCTTAAAGTATCAGCCCCATATTGTTTTACAACTGAATCCGGATTTATAACATTACCCTTTGATTTTGACATTTTAATACTGCCCTGTCCCAACACCATTCCGTGAGAAGTTCTTTTCTTATATGGCTCTAGCCCGATTTGCTGGGGAACTGCCCCGATATCCCACAAAAATTTAAAAATAAATCGCGAATATAAAAGATGCAAAGTTGTATGTTCCATACCCCCGTTATACCAGTCAACCGGCATCCAATATTTTAACAGCTTATCATCTGCCAGTTTTTTATTATTTTTAGAGTCGCAATACCTTAAAAAATACCAGTTAGAGCCGGCCCAATTGGGCATTGTATCTGTTTCTCTTTGGGCGGGGCCCTTACATTTCGGGCATTTTACATTGACCCAATTTTTGATTAAAGAAAGCGGGGACTCTCCTGTATCAGTCGGCTGATATTTTTTAATTTTAGGCAGTTCCACCGGCAAATTTTTTTCTTCAACTGCCTGCCATCCCTGCCCGCCGGGCAGGCAGGCGCATTTTTCACAATAAATCATTGGTATGGGCTCTCCCCAATAATGCTGTCGTGAAAAAACCCAGTCGCGGAGCTTATAGCTTGTTTTAAATTCAGCTGAATGCTTCCCGGCTAACCAGACAATAATTTTAGAACGGGCAACAGCAGAAGTTAACCCGTCAAATTGCATTGAATTATACAATATGCCCTCTCCTTCATAGCACTCTTCTAAATTTTTTACCTTTTGCGCTATTAATTTATCGTTCGGCTCAATTGATGTGCGCAAAGGTATGCTGTATTTTTTAGCCATTTTAAAATCTCTTTTATCATGGGCATCGGCAAAAACAGCTCCTGTTCCGTAATGTTCTAAAACAAAATCAGCTGTCCAAACCGGTATTTCCTCTCCTGTGGCAGAATTTCTGGCAATAATCCCCTTTAACTGGACTCCCATTACGTCTTTATTTTCATTTGCCCGGTCTATATCAGAAATATTTTTTGAATCTTCTCTGTATTTTAAAACTTCTTCAATGTTTTCAATTTTGTTTTTATGTTTATCTATAAAACTGTGGCCAGGAGCTAATATCAAAAATGTGCCGGAAAATATTGTGTCTATTCTTGTGGTAAAAACTTCAATTGCGTCTTCTAAACCCTCTACTTCAAATTTAAGCAAGGCGCCATTGCTTTCTCCAATCCATTCTTTCTGCTGAATTTTTACTCTTTCTGGAAAATCAACTGCATCTAAATCTTTAATTAGTCTGTCTGCATATTTCGTGATTTTTATCATCCACTGCTCTTTTTCTTTTTTTTCAGCCTTTGTCCCGCACCTTTCGCATTTCCCGTCAACAACTTCCTCATTGGCTAATCCTATTTTGCAGGAAGGACACCAGTTAATTGCAATTTTATCTTTGTAAGCCAGGCCGTTTTTAAACAGCTGTAAAAATATCCACTGGGTCCATTTGTAATATTTTGGGTCTGTTGTGTTTATTTCCCTTTTCCAATCAAAAGAAAATCCCAAACTTTTCATCTGGCGCCTGAAATTATCTGTATTCTTTTTTGTGACAACAGATGGATGCACCTTTTTTTTAATAGCATAATTTTCTGTAGGCAAGCCAAAAGCATCCCAGCCCATTGGGAATAAAACATTAAATCCCTGCATTCTTCTTTTTCTGGCTATCGCGTCTAACGCAACATACGGTCTGCAATGACCTGCATGAAGCCCATCGCCAGACGGATATGGAAACTCAACCAAAAGATAAAATTTCTTCTTTTTAGAGCGGTTTTTAGCATAAAACGCATCAGAATCATACCATTTCTTCTGCCATTTTGCCTCAATTTTTTTAGGATTATACTTTGCCATAATTATTCTTATAATATCATAAAAATATAAAAAAAGAAGTCCTGTTTTGCTTCTATAGAAGCAAAACAGGACTTTACGCCAAGGGTTCAAGGAACCAAGATTCAATGAAGAACCAAGTTTCCAAGTTCCCAAGGAATTTGAAGATTTACCCAGTTAAATAATTTCGCTGTTGCGAAATTAGCCCTTCGGGCTATTTAACTGGGTTAACTTGCGAGAGCCGACGAGCCGACTGCGGGAGTAGAAGTCGTCGCCGAGCCAACCGCAGACCAGATACCAACGCCTGCCACCCCAGTAGAGGTAAAACACATTGCGGCCGCCACCAGGGCCCTGCCAAACTTCGGGAAACACCAAATAGTGTTTCCGCCATTCAACAGGAATCCTTTCCTGGTTCCGAAGCATTGCTTCGGCATGACGCAAGCCAGTAAGAACGCCTTGCTCTTTGGCGCGCCTAATCATTTCCTCACCGTTGATGGAATTCTCTCCTTCTCGCAGAAACTCACAGAGGGTTGGCTCAAATTCGCCTTCCTCGGCCCCCACGGGTTCCAAACAAGTCCAGCCGGTCATATCACGGTCAATCTTGGCTACCAGCTGAAACTTGGTGGCGGGCGGACAAAGACCCGAAAGAAAATCTCGGAGTGCTACGGGGTTGTCAATCCATCCTTGCCTCAATTCGCCACTCATTTCGGGTAAACTCATCAGGACTGCCGCATCAAACCTTTGCACGTTCTTTTGTTCGTTCATGGCGTTTTTTCCTTTCATTAGGTTTTCGCCAATTCACTTGTCAAAAGATAAAGAAACACTCTTTATCTCACTATGTCAATTATACACCCGTTATCAAATTTTGTCAACAGTTTCGCAATGGTTCAACACCTTGTGACCACCCTATGGTATATATTTTGTATATGTCATACACAAACAATCCAAATACGCCTTAATTATGCGTACGCATAATTAAGGCGTATCATATTAACTTAAATTTTTCTTTTAACTCTTTCTCTCCTTCTATGTTTGAGACAACCGCCAGCTTAACTTCTTTGTCAGATAAACCAAAAAATGATTTTAATAACCCTATTTCGTCTTTACATTCATAAGGGATAATCCATGCGCTTTTTTGTAACAATCGGAACCCCAATTCTATTAATTTTCCCCGTAAGGCCTCCCTATGAAATTTTTTTGTTTCCATTATATCAAATAATAAAATCCTCCATTTGCCATCCCATTTCTTTGGTTTTTCAATTTTCAAAGCATCTATTTGCATCCAACCCGCTTTCTTTTTGCCTTTTTCTGTAAGAGAAATATATATCTGATTGTTTTTTTTATAAAAATCAACAAGTCCTTGTTTTCTTAATTTATAAAAATTATCGTAAACTTTTTTATTGGGATATTTTTTAAGTCCTTTAAGGCCTTTAATAAGATTAACAATAAAAAATGGGGAGGTTGCCGCAACAGCTATCATTCCTCCGATTATTAAAGACCCCAATATATCTTTTGCAATTTCCGATTTCGGTTTTCTAAAATAATATCTATATTTACTCATATAATTATTATATCACATCATAATATAAATACGCCATAATTTAGCGACCGCTAAATTATGGCGTATTTATATTATTGTATTTTTGTTTAATTAAAGGATTAAAGGCAATGATGGCTGGGCTTAGTAACGATTGCTAATAATAGCTTTAAATATTAAACAAGCTTTTGCCGTTTTCTGTGGTTTTATCGGCAACCTCTTGAAAACTGGCACTTCTTAAGTCCGCTATTTTCTGAATAACGTGTTTTATAAAAATCGGCTCGTTTCTCACATAACCTTCAGGCCCCGCCTTCGCTAAAGCTACAGCAGGCAAGGGAGTCAGGTAGGGACAATCGGTTTCAACTAAAATTCTATCTAAAGAAATTTTTTTAATAGTTTCATCAATATTATATTTAAAAATTATTCCATTGATACCGATATAAAAACCTAATTTTATATATTCCTGCGCTTCATCCAGCGTGCCGGTAAAACAATGAATTGCGCCTTTAATTTGGTTTTTTTGTTTTAAAATATTTATTAAATCTTGATGAGCCATTCTGCAATGAATTATTACAGGTAAATTTAATTCTTCAGCCAAATCCAATTGCTGAACAAAAACTTCTTTTTGCTTTTCTTTAAATTGCTCTAATCTTGTTTTAGTTTTTGGTTTGTAATAATAATCCAAACCTATTTCGCCAATTGCTACCACTTTATTTGATTTTGCCAATTCAAAATATTTCGCTTTTTCAAATTCTTCTTTTTCCATATCGCCTTCCCAAGAATCTGTTTTTACCCCGTTAGAAATTTTAAAATTTTTAACGGGGTTAATGTGAATCGGATGCATTCCTATTGCGGCATAAACTCCTTCATTATATTTTTCAGCTAATTCAACTGCTTGCTTGCTTGTCTCATATTTTGTGCCAACATTAATCATCCAGACATTGTTTTCCAATGTCCTTTTTATAACTTCATTTAAATCATTTTCATAAACCTTAAAATTTAAGTGGCTATGAGTATCAATTATCATATTTTTATATTATCTTAATTAAACAAAAAGCAAAATAAAAAGTGGCAAGCGCTGTATAGCATCCTGCCACATGAGTCTGTTGATTAACGTTCATCGCTAATCGCTTTTCATTGTCAGGCCATAGGCCCGACAAGAAGATTAGGACTCCTCGTCCTCTTCCGCGGATTCCACAGTGTCTGCCTTTGCCGGAGCCTGTTTGGCGGCCGCGGTTTCGTTGCGACGAATCGCATCAAAGACCTCTCGCCGATGAACCGGCATCTCTTTTGGGGCTTCTACCCCAAGGCGGACCTTGTCCCCTCGGATTTCGATGACAACAATCGTGATGTCGTCATTGATGACGATACTCTCGTTCTTCTTGCGTGATAAAACCAACATGTTTCACTTCCTTTCTGCGGGAGGAAAGTAGGCTCTCTCAAGTCATCATGACCTGATAGAAAAAGAGCTTAACCTTATTATAGCAAAAACTAAAAATAAGTCAAGGCCCCCGCTTAAAAAAGCCCTTTTGATATTTTTTGGCGCTATACTCTCTGCTTTGTTTATATTGAGTTTCGGGCCACAAAAGGCGTAAAACAAAACTAGCAAAGGCAATAACCCCAAGAGTCCATATTATGTACTCTAACATGGTTGCTTCTCCTATGAATTGTGTTTGGAATGTCCTGAAATCATTCTAATATAAAAAACTCTAAAATCCAAGGGGTTTAAGGGTTTTTTGTATAAACTTAAATTCTGGGAAACAAAATTTCCGACTTTCTAAATTTAACTGCTTTTCTAATTTTTTCTGCGGTTTCAGGCAAAAAAGGTAAAAGCAAATTACTTATCTCGTTTAAAATAAAGAATAAATCATTTATCACTTCAGGTTTTTTTGTTTCCCATAATTTCTCATCATTTATATATTTATCGCAATAACTTATCAGCTCCCATACGGCTGACAGCGCCTCATTAAATTTAAATTTTTCTATTGCCGATGTATAGCTTTTTTTTGTTTCCTCTATTTTTTCTTTTGTTTTTTTTGTTGGCTTTAATATGGCTGTCTTTGCGCTTTTTGATATTCCCAATACTCTTGCTGCAAGGTTTCCTATACCGCCGGCTAAATCAGAATTGTATCTTGCTTCAAATTTTTCGTATGTAAAATCGCCATCTTCTGTGGGAAGAATTTCGCGAAGTAAATAATACCTCAATGCATCTGTTCCATACTTTTTAACCAGCTCAAACGGGTCAATAACATTGCCCAAGCTTTTTGACATTTTTTGTCCCGCAACATTGATAAACCCGTGTATAAATATTGATTTTGGCAACTCTAATCCAGCAGATAAAAGCATTGCCGGCCAATATATGGTGTGAAACTTTACAATATCTTTTCCTATGCAGTGAACGTCTGCCGGCCAATATTTTTTGAATTTAGGGCCGTTTTCTGCATAGCCCAAAGCTGAAATATAATTTGGCAATGCGTCCTGCCACACATAAAGATTCTGGCTATTATCTTCTGGAACCGGCCACCCCCAATATTTTTCTTTTGCCCTGGAAAAACTTACATCATCTAATCCCTGATTTATCATATTCAAAATCTCATTTTTTTTAGTTTCTGGAATAATTTTAATCTTATCTTTAGTAATTAATTCTTTTACTTTCGGCAAATATCTTGTAAGTTTAAAAAAATAATTTTCTTCTTCAATAATTTCTGCTTCTTTCTGATGAATAATGCACTTTTTGCCAACTAACTCTTTTTCAGTTTTAAAAGCTTCGCACCCAACGCAATAAAATCCTTTGTATTTCTTTTTATAAATATCGCCCCGGGCTTTGTATTCCTGCCACAATTTGTAAACTGAAGGCAAATGCTTTTTTTCATCTGTTGTCCTTATAAAATCATCGTTTGAGATATTAAGCGTCTTTGTTAGCTCTCTATATCTTTCTGATAATTCATTTGCAAAGTCTAAAGGCTGTTTTCTGGCAGATTCGGCTGCCCTGAAAGTTTTTTGGCCATGCTCGTCGGTTCCAGTCAAAAAAAAGACATCTTGTCCTAAAATCCTACGATATCTTGCCTGAACATCAGCCTGTATAATTTCTAATGCAAAACCAATGTGCGGTTTTGCATTTGTGTAGGGGATACTTGTAGTTATATAAAATTTTTTCTTTTTGCTGAACATAGTATAATCAATAATTATCTAATATTAACACTTTTTTAATAAAATTCCATGATTCTTACATGCCATATAATATTAGCAGCTGCAATAGCTGTAAAAATCCCGAACGCTTTTCTGGCGGTAACCCTGGCGTTTTTAAGCCATTACCTGCTGGATTTCTTCCCGCATATTGAATATCCTATTGAAAATATCAAAAATAAGCAATGGTCAAAATCTTTACCGGATTTTTTAAATGTTTTTTTAGATTTTTTTTCGGGCATATTAATCATTCTTTTATTTTTAGGAACCCAGCCAATAATTTTTATCGCAGCATTTTTTGCTATTCTTCCAGATATAATGAATTATTTTTATCTAATCTATCAAAATGAATTTTTAAAAATAAACCATGACCTTCACGAAAAAATTCATTTTTTAAAAAATAAAAAAATCTCCGAGCTTTGGAGAATCACGAGCCAGGCTTTAACAATTATTATTTCTATTATTTTAATCTATCTGTGAAAATTCTTCCCTCCTTTTTTCTAAAAATTCTTTTAAAAATTCATAAACAATCCCAAAAACAGGAACCGCGAATATCGTGCCCAAAAATCCAAAAAGTTTAGCTCCCACAAGCAAAGAAACTAAAACCAGCACTGGAGGCAAATTTATCATTCTTTTCATTAATAAAGGAGTTAAAAGAAAATTTTCTATGCTTTGTATAATAAAAAATGCAATCAGCACATATGCAACAATAATCCACGATTCAGAGGAAACTGCGGTAAAAATTAACATCACTATTACAGTCAAGACCGGTCCTATATATGGCACAAAATTCAAAATACCCGAAATTAAAGACAAAAGAAAGGCATATTTTATACTGAATATATAAAATACAATAAAACAAGCAATTCCTACAAATGCGCAAGCCAATATCCGGGCTCCAAACCAGCCCGCGACTTTTTTTTGGGAAGTTTTAAAAAAAGATGATATTTGATTTTCGTATTTTTTGGGCGTAATTAAAATTAAAAGTTTTTCTGCGCCATTGTCCTCCATCGATAAAAAAAGCGCGACAGTTAAAATAAATATAGCTGAAGAAACGCCTCCAAAAAACGCCATTATTGCCCGAAAAACACTCTTTGAGCTTTGTTCTAATCCTCCTAATAAAAAACTGGTGAATTCATTAAAGCTGTCAGCTGCATCTAACCCCAAACTTTGTAAAAGCGGACTAATTTTAACAAAATAGTCGGGCAAATTTAATGAAAATTGCTTCAATTCAATAATAAATATTGGGGCTGTAAGATAAACAACCAGCCCTAACATCCCAAAAATAGAAAGATAAACAGTTAAAATAGCTATCATTTTCGGCACCCAAAATTTTCTTAAAAAATTGACTGCAGGGTCCAATATCACAGATGTCGCCAAGCCAAAAAAGAACCAAAGGGCAACCTCTCTGGTTAAATAAACAATATATAAAGCAAGAATTGTTATGGATACCTTAATTATTGCTTCCCAAGAAATATCTAAAACTTGTTCTTTTGGCATTATATTGACAATAGCTTATTTAAGTTTAACTCCTCTTGTTTGTTTTCTGCAACAGGGCCTATAACAGCCAAGTTTAATTTTTCAGGTAAAAATATGTCTTCTGCCGTTTTTTTAACATCGTCAACGGTAACTTGGTCTATTTTTTTAAATTTTTCTTCGGGCGATAAAATAATTCCCTCCAGCAATTCCTGCAAAGCGAAAAAAGATGCCTGGGCGTCAGAACTATCTAAAGACAAAGACATTGTTCCTTTCAAATAATCTTTTGCTTTTTGCAATTCCTTTTCTGCAACTGTTTTGTTTTTCAAATCTTTGTACTCGTTTAAAATTAATTTTATGGATTTTTCCAAATTTTTGTGGTCAATGCCGGCTTGCGTTACCAAATATCCTGTATCAGTGGAATTGTCAGCAGAAGTATGTATGGAATAAGCCAGGCCGTTCCTTTCCCTTACCTTTATAAAAAGCCGCGAGCTCATATTTCCTCCTAAAATAATAGATAATAAAACCAAAGCATATCTTTTGGGATGAAACAAATTATAACCTCTTACGCCCAGGCAAAAATGGGTTTGGTCTGTTTTTTTATTATGAATTAAAACTTCGGGCTTCTTTTGGAATTCTTTTGCTTTCATCTTATTTTCAACGATTTTTTCTGGCATACTGGCAAAAACATTTTTTATTTTTTCTTCTGTTTCTTCCGAAGTTATGTCTCCTGCAACGCAAACTATTGTGTTAGAAGACGAATAATGGCCATGATAATAATCTGCAATTTTTTGCCTGTTAAAACTTATAATATTATCCTTTTCTCCGATAACCCTCCTGCCTGCCGGCTGGTCTCCATAAAGAAGTTTTTCCCATAATTCTGACACATATACCATTGGCGTATCTAAATACATATTCAATTCTTCTATTATAACACCCTTTTCCCTTTCTATTTCTTTTTCATCAAATTTAGAATTCAAAAATATATCAGAAATCCAGTCTAAAGCTGCATCTTTGTGGGATTTATCTACTTTTGCCCAAAAACCAGTGACTTCTTTTGAGGTAAAAGCATTATACTCGCCTCCTACCATGTCTAATGTTTCGGCAATTTTTAAAGTACTTGGCCTTTTTTTAGTGCCTTTAAAAAACATGTGCTCTAAAAAATGAGATATTCCATTTATGTTTTTTGACTCGTATTTAGAGCCCGTGCCCACAAGTATCAAAAATGTAACGCTATTTGCATTCTTTATAGGAACTGTAATAACCCTTAATTTATTTTTTAAAATGGTTTTTTTATACATTAGTGTTAAATATTAGACCTGTTGCTAATCTTATTTCGTAACAGGTCTATTGTTACAGGTCTATTGTTTAATTATATATTAAGCTCGGGCAAAAAGAAAAAACTCAATCACAAAAAAAATAACCAAAAAACAATTATAAACGACAACCAATAAATAAATCCTAAAATCCTTAAATTTTTTATCGACATTTTTAGCGCGCCAAGAGTATAAAGATAAATAACTGCCAACGGCGGAATTGCAAATGGCGAGAGTATTAAAAATTTCAGCGGCAATGATCCCAAAATCTTGATATTTAAATATTTTGCGTTTATGAACAGAAAAAATACCGATATAAATGTTATTATCCAAAGAAAAATAGAAAAAATTATTGTCTCTTTCTTTTTGATTATCGTGGCAGTATTTTTAACGCCCAAAGACTTTAAAAACTGCGCGTCTCCCTGCTTGTAAAGAATATAGCCTCCTGTTTTAGCCGATATTAAAGCCAGTATTGGCAATATAGGCGGGAAAGAAATAGAAAAAATAAACCATGCAGATATAAACCTTAATAAATATGTGAATGTAGCGCCAAATAAAAAATCCAATAAAAATTTTTCTTTAAACCGAATAGCCGGCGAAGAATACATAATACCCGCAATGAACAAAACAATTAAAGTGGTCAAAAAATAAATATTTATAAACAGGGCAAGCAGAAAGCTGATTACAACCAAAATAAAAAATATAGTAAAAGCGTTCTTTTTCCCAAAATATTCTACTGATTCAGAATAATGTTTTTTCTCATTGTTTTTTTTATCGATATAAAAATCACTGATATTATTGTATGCATAAACCGCAGAAAAAATGGACGACAATGAAACTATCCCCAGAAAAAAACTAACTGCATTAAACTGCGTACCCGAAAAATAGAAAGCCAACAAAACAATAGCAATGTTTTTGACATTGCTTAATATTTTGGTCATGCCAAAAAACTTTACAATTGTCTCAAATAAATTTTTAAGAAAGTTCATTTTTAAGGAGCTGGGATAAATGTTCTATTTTTATTCTATCCTGTTTCATAGTATTTCTGTCTCTCAGCGTCACATTGTCGTCTTCTAAGGTTTCAAAATCAATTGTTACGCAAAATGGCGTCCCTATTTCGTCCTGCCTCCTATATCTTCTGCCGATGGAACCGGACTCGTCATATTGGCAGACAAAATGAATTTTTAACATATCAAAAATTTCTTTGGCTTTTTTTGTTATTTCTTCTTTATTTTTCACTAAAGGAAGAACAGCAACTTTTATCGGCGCTAATTTTTTATTAAGGTCCAACATTATTTCAATTTCTTTTGTTGAATCTGTTGTCTTAGTCCGCCCGCCTTCTACCTCTTTAAAACCTGCGCACAAAAAAGTAAACAATGTCCTCTCAACTCCGCCAGATGTTTCTATTATATATGGGATAAACTTTTTTCCATCATCTCCTGTATAGCTTAAATCCTGTTTTGAATGTTTTGAGTGATTTGATAAATCCCAGTCGCCCCTGTTATGCACCCCCTCAATTTCTTTCCAGCCAAAGGGAAATTTATATTCAATATCAACCGCCCTTTTAGCATAATGAGCTAACTCTTTTTTGGCTGTCTCTTTGATTCTTATATTTTCTTTTTTAATGCCTAATTTCAAATACCAGTCCATTCTTTCTTTTAACCAATACTCAAAAAATTTATCTGCGTCTTTTGGATCGCAGAACCACTGCATTTCCATTTGTTCAAACTCGCGAGTCCTAAAAATAAAATCTTTGGGAGTAATTTCGTTTCTAAATGATTTGCCAATCTGGGCTATCCCAAAAGGAACTTTCATTCTCATTGACTGCATAACATTTTTAAAATTTACATAAATTCCCTGGCAAGTTTCAGCCCTTAAATAAGTAACAGCTGCTTCTTCTTCAACGGGCCCTACAAAAGTTTTCATCATTAAATTGAATTTTCTGGGCTCCATTAATTCTCCTCCGCAATCGGGGCATTTGTTTCGTTCTAATAAATCTTTTCTAAACCTGTGATGACATTTTTTACATTCAACAAGCTCATCGGAAAATCCGGCTGATAAGTGTCCTGAAGCCGCCCAAACTTTGGGGCTCATTAAAATAGAGGCGTCAAGGCCTACAATATTATCGTGAAGATTAATCATTTCGTTCCACCAGACCTTTTTTATATTATTTTTTAGTTCCACTCCTATGGGCCCAAAATCATAGCAGGAAGAAAATCCGCCATAGATTTCAGATGACTGAAAAATAAAACCTCTCCTTTTCGCAAATGAGACTAATTTATTTAATAAATTATTTTCTTCTTTTTTTGCCATATTGTTTTTAGTTTATATTACCTTTTAAAATGTAAAAATTCAACATAAAATCCCTGAAAGCCAGGGATTTTACTCTAAAACATCTTTTGCAGTATTTTGCTATTATACATGTTTTTCTTTTCCTAATAAAAATTTATATCCTATTATTTTATAAATTAATTTAGCAATCATAAAATCTGGGGCAGAAAAATCTTTAATCGGGCATAGCTCAACGATATCGGCGGCAATAATATTTTTTTTCAAAAAAACTTGTTTTAAAATCTTTAAAACTTCGTTCCAATATAATCCGCCGGGCTCTGGAGTTCCGGTTGAGGGCATTATTGACGGGTCAAAAACATCCACATCAAAAGTTAAATAAACGTCTTTTTTCAATCCTTGTAAAATATTTTCCATATCCCATTTTTCTTTATCTCTTGCCCAAAAAATTTTTATCTTATCTGAATTTTTTTTATAAAAATCAAACTCGCTTCCTTCTTTTTTTTCATTGCTGATGTTTCTGATTCCAACCTGGACCAGATTTTTTACTTCTTTCAATTCGCTGACTCTGCGCATAACGCAGGCATGGGAAAATTTGTTATCTTCATATGTGTCTCTCAAATCTGCGTGGGCGTCAAAATGCAAAACAGAAAAATTTTTATATTTTTCTTTAGCGCCCATTATTCCGCCAAAAGTAATCGTATGCTCTCCTCCTAAAATAACCGGGAACTTTTTCAAGGCCAGTATTTCAGCTGTTTTATCAGCTAGGGGCAGATAAAAATCATGACCTGTTTTATATTTTAATTCTGGAATAGTACAGACACCTGCTTCTTTATAAGCTTCTTTTTCTAATTCTTCGTCAAATAATTCTACTTGCGAGGAGGCAGAGATTATGGCTTCAGGGCCCCTTTTTGTCCCGCTCCCATAAGTTGTAGATGCTTCATACTCAAAAGGAATAACTACTGCTTTTGATTTTTCAAATGCAGAGTATTCTGGCGGTATGTTCAAAAAATTATTATATTGCTTCATGATTTTTCTAAAATCTTGCTGAAATTTCTTGGCTTCCTGTTTTTCCAGCTTTTGCGATGATAAGCATAGCTTGCCAATAACGGCAAAACTGATGTTGCTTCAGCAAAAACCATTTGGTCATATCCCTGTTTTACTTTTCCCCAAGAACTTGCCTCTTTTAAAGTTGAAGATGAGCAAGCGCCGTCTCTTACGTCAGCCACTGTGATTTGTACCGCATATTTATGCATAGGCACGTTAAACCCTAAAACTTCTGCTGCAACAACAGTATCTTGAATAAAGTTTTTTGGAACGCCTCCGCCAATCATCAAAACCCCGGAATTTCCCGCGGCAATTTTAATTTTTGTCAGTTCCAAAAAATCTTTTACTGAATCAATGGAAACATGCTTTTTTGGATTTTTCCATTGATGAGCAACCAAACCAAATCCAGCGCTTGAATCAGAAAACGCAGGACAGAATATGGGAACATTTTTTTTAAAAGCGGTTTCTACTAAAGAGTCTTTCTTTTTTGAATGTTTAACAAGATATTCTCCCATCTTTGAAATAAACTCTCTTGAAGAATAAGCTTTGGGTTCAATGCTGTCTGCAATTTTTTTAATTGCCTGGTCGCAAACCTGAAGCTGTTTTTCATCAATAAACGTATCATAAATTCTGTCTATATAAAGGCTTCTTAAAAGATTATCATCAACATTCGGGCTTCCTTTATAATGCTTAAATCCTAAAGCCTCAAAAAAATCCATATCAACAATACTGGCTCCCGTAGCTATTATAGCGTCCACCATGTTATTTTTCACCATATCAACATATATCTGCATGCACCCGGCGCTGCTTGTAGACCCTGCGATAGATAAAAAAATGGCGCATTTTCTGTCTTTAAGCATCATATCATAAATCTCAGAGGCTCTTGCCAAGTCGCGAGCCGTAAAAGACATATCAGACATTGCGTTTATAATCTTTGTTGAATCAAAAGATTTTATATCTATATGTTTCACAATTTCCTTAAGCAACTTTTTCTTATTTTGTTTTGCCATAAAATTAAGCCTCTGGAGGAATAAATATAGCGGCTGCCACAACTGTAACCCATAAGCCGTCTTTATTGCCCTGCGCAGATTGCGTTACGTTTGTTGTTGTTACAATTTTCCCAGAAAGTTTATAAACCTTTTCTCTTTCGTCCCAGGCGGTATTTGGGTCAAATTCAATACCTAAAGTTGTAGCCAGCATGGTAGCTGCCAGGTCTTCTGCGCAGTCTGCTGTTTTTTCATCTGTTTCGCCATAAGGATGATGCTCTGATAAATATCCATACTGCTGGTCGTTCCCAGCTGGCACTGCGCATCCAATAGAGGCTGCTACTAATCTATTGGGCTCGTTTGTGGCATTCCTTGCCATAACGCAATATACAACTTCTCCCGGCTTTAATATTTCCAATCCTTTTTCCCTGGTAATTCTTTTGCATCCCGGAGGAAGTATGCTGGACACGGCAACTAAGTTAAATTTTTCTATACCTGCATCTCTTAATGCCATTTCAAACGACATTAATTGCTGTTTGGCTGTTCCCACGCCTTTTGTAAAAAACATTTTAGCTGGAACCATACAAAAACCTTACTGCCCATCTTTTTAAAATAGAATTTTAATAAAGACCTACAGTGACCGGTATTTTAATTTTTATTGTACTATGCCTCCCCCAGAATTGGCAAAATCATCAGGCAAGCTTGTATTCACGCCCAAATCGCTTGTTGTGATTGTAGTGCCTGTAAATTGGTTTTCTCCTGTAATATAAGCTGTTCCTATTAAAGGAACCACAGAACCCTTCTGGGAATTTGAAGGGGTTAAAGATATCTGGAAAGAGAGGAAAACCGGATCGCCATTTACTCCTGTACCGGCTAATATATCTCCAGCTGACCAGACAATCTCACGGCTTGCAGAATCAAATGAAAAATTTGAAAGTTCATTTTGCGGCAGAATTTGCCCTGTCAAGCTTACGTTTTCCGGTAAAACAGCTCTTACTTTGACATTTTTAGCGTCGCTAACATAATTTTTGATATTCCACGTTATCGCATAGGTGGTTGACTCTCCGGCTTTCGGAGGAATAGGCCCTGAATTTGAAATTTCAGAATTTTTGTAATAAGCTTTTTGAGAAATTGCCAAACCCGAGTTAACTTTTATAGTAAATTTTTGCGTAATTTGAGAAATATTTACCATATCATTGATTAAAGCATTATTTGAATCTGATCCTGATATTGCCCAATCACTTTTAACTTTAACGCTGAAATTAACCTCGCCGGACTGCTGGACATCTAAATGTCTTAACTGAGGAGTCTGGCTTGAATCCCAGACAATCATATTATCATTTGACTGCACTTGGCCATAATCTGAACTTATACTAGGCATGTCTAAAGCAGAACCATCTAATTTAACCACCATAAATAAATTGTCAAAAGGCGTAGACCCGATATTTCTGAAAAGAATCTGGTAGCGCAAAGTTTCTCCGGGCGAAGCGACATAATCAGCAGAGCCATTAACCTGCTGGGAGATATAAAGCAAGGGCCGTATAACCTGCACCTCGGCTGTCGCCTCTTTTATAATAACAAAACTGCCATTCTGCCACATTCCTAATTTAGTAGAAAAACTTAGATTCTGGTCTGTATCAGCTGAAACTGCGCCTTTGATATTTATTCTTCCCCCCTCGGCCTTATTCAAAGTTTTAATCCTCCATTCAGAATTGTCTAAAGAAGAAGGGTCTGAAGATTTAAAATCAAAACCAGATGTGGGATCTATTTTTATGCTAAGATTTTCCAAAGGATAATCTACATTAGAAAAATAATTAATTGAATATTGGATGTCTTTTCCTTTTTCAACTTTTGTGGGCAAATCAAAATCTAAAGTAATGGGGACTGTATCAATTTTTGTGGTAAAAGTAGTATTTGATTCAAAAGGAGCCGTTAAATTTTTAGGCACATAAGAAAGAAACGCTTTTGCCGCCTTCAAATCGCCTTCCTTGCCCAACAGCCGTGTTTTAAATTTTACAAATTCTTCGTCTCCGGGGTATATATCTTTTAAATTCTGCATGATTCTTGTTTTGTCGTCTTCGGTTAAACAATTTTCCGGCATATTAAAAGTAAGCTTTGCCTGTTCTAACACAAAGTTTCCATTATTCTTATATCTAACTGTATATTCTATTTCCTCTCCCACTGTTGCGGTATCAGGGCCTAAAATTTCAAGCCGCAAAATTTCTTTTGAAAATATGCTCTCTCTCCAAACCCAATATCCAACAAATCCTGCAATTACAACTATAAATAAAATTAAAAATAATAATTTTTTTGACATATATTTTTATTATATAACATTTAATATATTTTTATAATATATCAAGATTATTTGAAAGAATATAGGGACAAAACATAATGATAATAATTATTTGATATTTTTTCAAACAAATATTGCGAAGACAGCTCAATTTTTAATTTAGATATTATTTCCCAATCTTTTTTAAAAATTAGCCTTAAAACTTTAACTATGTCTGAGTTTATTTTTTTTGCATCCGTATCCGAATCTAAGCATTTTTTGCAGATGATTCCCCCTTCTTTATTGGAAAAATAGATATTATACGGATTTAATCTTTGCTGGCACAAAGTGCATTTTAAAATTTCAGGGCGATACCCTAATACAGAAAAAAAATTCCAAAGAAAATAATAAAAAATCAGCTGCTGGTTATTAATCGCTATCTGATTATCGTTTAATTTTTCAAAAATATCAACTAACAAATTCCAAATCTCTTTGTCTTTTTGCTGGCCTTTTATAAATTTATCCAGTGCTCCTGCAATCTCGTGGGCTATTTTAAATTTTTTAAAATCCCGTGCTATATCATTATTTTTTTTTATAGCATTTGCATCAGTAAGCGTTTTATTGTTTTTACCGCGTATAAATTCAATTTCAGACAAATAAAAAATATCAATTCCCGACCTTAATTTTGAATTTATTTTTCTTATGGCTTTAGCGCGTATGTCTAATTTGCCAAAATCATGCGTGAAGACAGTAAATATTCTGTCTGCCTCAGACTGGTCTTCTTTTTTAAAAACAATAGCGTTTGTCCTATAATGTACTGCCATGTGGCTATATTCCTCCTATTTTTTTCAAAAATTTTATTTCTTTTCTTAATTTGCCTTTTTCTGAGATATCTTTTGCATTAAGCATTTTTTGGTTCAATTTTTTGACGCCCCATTTCAGATCTGTTTTTGAAATATTTCTGCCTAATGCCTGTGAAAAAACCTCTTTTTCTAATTTTACTCTCTCTATAGGACTCAAATTAAGCCCGGCCTGCTTTTGGGCCCTCCAGATATTTACGTCCTTTCTTAGTTTTTGCCTGAGATCTATTCTGGAAACTTCTGATTTATCTCCAAAAAAATAATTATCGCTCTGTTTTTTAGATGCCCCCGATAAAGAATGTCTTTCTTTTGCACTTTTGTCTCCAAAAACAGAAGTTTTTTCCTGCTCTTTCACAAAATTTCTGGCAGTTGGCTCTGACCTTTCTCTTTTCAGCTCTTCCCTCAACCGTTCAGTCGGATTAGATGTCCATTTTAAATCATTATTTAAAACATCTGGCTTTTCATACAAAGGAATTTCTTTGGCTCCCGGCTGCGCTTTTAAATCTTCTGATATATTAAGCTTATAACTGTCTATTCCCTTAGCTGCAATTGAAGATAAATCACTTTCTTTAATGCCAGATTTTTTTTCTATTGTTTCTATATTTTTCTCTATATTTTTTATAGGAGGCGCAATAATTTTGTTGCTGATGACAGACGGGTTTCGGCCAATTATATTATTTTTGGGCTGGCCTTTGCCGGCACCGCCAGAACCAGAAGAAAAAGAAGAGCTTTTGCTTTTTAAAGTATTTTTTTCGCTTTCATCGCCTGGCTGGTAAATCTTCTCGCCTGCAGATGACACGCTTGCCGTTTCTTCTTTTGTTTTTTCTGATGTTCCAAATTCTTTTTCTTCTGTCTGCCCGGCAGATTCAAATCTTTTTCTTCTTGGTATTTCTATTTTTTTATAATCGTCTTCGTTCTCCTGATTCCCATCGTTAATTTTTGGAAGTTTGGATAATTTTGAAGGTTCCTCGGCGGGGGAATGAGAACTTTTTAATTTTTCAAGTCCCTGCGCAGCGCTTGCCGTTTCTTTTTCTCTTTCAATTTTAACTACATCTTTTTTTTCATCTTTAAGGCTATCTGTAATTGAACTAACATTTTTGAATGAATATCCCCCCATGACTCTTTGCCTCGGCATATTAATATTTTCTTTTGGGCTTTCAGTCAAACTGGATTTTGGCTTCTCTGATTTTTCTTTTGCATTAAGCAAAGGGACAAATAATCTCTTTAATAATTTAAAAAATTTAACGGTTACAAAAAAAATAATAAAAAACACAATTAATCCTGCCAGCAGGATAATAAATAAAAATAACAAATTCTCTGGATTTTTTAAAAACGGAAAATCAATAGGCATTATTTTTTAACAAAAACCCAATATTCTTTACCGTCTGCTGTTATTTCTTCTTTAATATCAGCTTCTTTTATGGGTTCTGAAATAACAAAATTTTTGGCGCCAACCTCTTTTTTTACTTTGGCTTGAAATTCCAAAGACAAAGCGACATTAACGCCGGCAATTTCCACAAGCGCACAGTGCGTTAAGCCCAGTTCTTTTCTCATATTTTGGATACTTCTTACAATTTCCCTGGCAATTCCTTCTTTCTTTAATTCTTCTGTGATATTTGTGTCTAACTCTATTTCCTCTTTTATTTTATTGTCAAAAATAATTTCTTTTACATTTATTTCTTCCTTAATTAAATCTAAAAGTTTTTCTTCATTTCTTATTTTTAGCTCTTTATTTTTTATTTTTAGCAAAGCCAAAGGCTGTTTTACCTTTATCTGCCGTTTAGTCCTTTCAGCTAAAGCTAAATTGACAACAGACCTTGCCTCTTCCATTTTATTTTCTAATTCCATATCAGTATGTCCCTCTTCTTTCAATTTTGGCCAATCGCATAAATGCACCGACTCTGGCATTTTATCGGTTTTTAATTGCTGGTACATTTCTTCCGCAAAAAACGGCATTACTGGAGCTATTAATTTTGTCATATGCAAAAGAATGTAATAAAGCGTGGCAACAGCTTGGAGCCTTTCTAAGCTGTCCTCGCGAAACCTTTTCCTTGAACGCCTTATATACCATAAAGACAAATCATTTATAAAAAAATCTTCAATAGCCATAACTGCTTTAGCAACATCGTATTTTTCAAGATTAAATTCGCAGACACCGATTAAATGGTCTATTTTTGACAAAATCCATTTATCTAAAATATTCTCTGATTTTGCTTCAAATAATTTTTCCGATAATTCTTCTTTTTTTACATAAGTATCAAAAAATACATAAGAATTATACAAAGTAAGTAATTTTCTTTTTATTTCGTCAGCTGTATTATATCCGAAACTAAGGTTTTCGGCCGGATTTTGTTTTGAATACATCCATCTCATTGGGTCTGCCCCGATTTTTTTCACTGCTTCGTCAAACCAAATGGCGTTTCCTTTGGATTTATGCATTTCCTCTCCTTTTTCATCTCTTACTGAGGCAAAGCCAAAAATTGTTTCTACAGGAGCTGTATTTTCTAAAACAGCTGACATCACAAGCAAAGAATAAAACCAGTTTTTAAATTGCCCGGGAAATGATTCGCAAACCAATTCTGCAGGAAACCATTTTTTCCAATATCCTTTGTCTGAAAAATATTTCATAGTAGAATACGGCACTATGCCCGCATCCAGCCATGGATTTCCAACATCCGGTATCCTAGAAATTAATTCGCCGCATTTTTTGCATTTTATTTTTACATTATCAACCCATGGCCTGTGAGGAGAATTACCCTCAAACTTTTCCCGTCCCTCAACTGCTCTTTTTTTCAATTCTTCTTTTGAACCCATAACTTCAAAATTTCCGCATTTTTGGCATTCAAAAATAGGCAAAGCCAGCCCCCAATATCTTTTTTTTGAAATCAGCCAGTCGTGCATATTTTTTAACCAGTCTAACTCTCTTTCTTTGCCAAAAGAAGGAATCCAGTTTATTTTTTTAGTTAGTTCAACCAACGGTTTTCTCAGCTTTTTCATTGAAATATACCACTCGTCAACAACCCTCCAAACCAATTCTGTCTTGCATCTCCAGCAAGTCGGATATCTGTGGGCATAATTTTCTGTCTTAAATAAAAACTCGCCATTTTTATATTTTTTAAGATAATCAAAAATTATTTCAGGATTTTCTTTCGCATTTTTCCCGGAAAATTCTTGCATAAGGTCTAAATAAACTGCGCCCTCGTCAATAACGTCTATTACCGCTAAATTTTCTTTTTGCCCTATTTTAAAATCTTCTTCTCCTGCCCCCGGAGCGCAATGCACAATTCCCGTGCCTTCAACCTCGGTTACCAAATCTTTGTCTAAAACAACCGCATGAAATGTTTTTGGATTTTCTTGTTTTGCTTTTTCAACCCTCGGCAAATCATCAAAGGGAGCCTCATATTTTGTTCCCTTTAAATCCTTGCCTTTAATTTTCTTTTCTAAAACATAGTCTTTGCCTAAAATCTTTTCTGCAAGCGATTTCAATAAAATTAATTCTTCGCCGTTGCCTTTATAAATTCCGTATTCAAAATCAGGATTTACAATTAAAGCGACATTAGCCGGCATCGTCCACGGGGTAGTTGTCCAAACCAAAAACTTTTTTCCTTTTAGTTTTCCATCTATAATAAAAAGCTTAAAATAAATCGCTTTATGGGTAATCTCTTTATATTCTTCTGTCAAAATTTCGTGCTGAGAAATTGCAGTTCCGCATCTTGGGCACCATGGCACCGAATCTCTTCCTTTATATAAATATCCATCTTTCCAGCATTTCTTTAAAAAATGCCAAATAGCATAATTATTTTCATCAGACATTGTGTAATACGAATTTTCCCAATCCATCCATTGGCCCAATCTTATTGACTGCTGGGTTTGAATTGCTGAATATTTTTCAACTCTTTCTTTGCATTTCTCAACAAATTTATCAATTCCGTATTTTTCAATATCTTTTTTATTTTTAAATCCCAATTCTTTTTCAACTTCAACTTCAACCCAAAGGCCTTGGCAGTCAAAACCATTTTGGTGCCGCTGGTCATAACCCTGCATTGCTTTATATCTTTGAAATATGTCTTTATAGCTTCTGCCCCAGGCATGATGCACGCCCATAGGATTATTGGCTGTAATCGGGCCATCCAAAAACGACCAGCGCTCTTTGCCTTTGTTTTTTTCTCTCAGCTTTTCAAAAATTTTATTCTCTTCCCAAAATTTCAGTATTTTTTGTTCTTTTTCCGGGTAATTATACATATTTTTATACTCTTATTAGCTCTCCGACATCCGGGTACAAATTGTCCCCTGCCTTGCGAGAAGCAAAAAACTCTTCATTCTTTTTAAAACCTTTAAGCAACCCTGCCAAAAGCCACAAAGGGTCTGCATGGCTTACAACCAAAATTATTTCTCCTTTATATTTTTTTTCAACGTCGTTCAAAAAAGACCCTAATCTGGCTAAAATATCTGTCCAGTTCTCCCCGCCTTCAGGCTTTTTTTCAAACCTTTCCATTTTGCTTAAAAAAAAGTCCTCGTATTCTTTGTGGGTTTTGCCTGCAAACACTCCCATATTAATATCTGCCAGCCTGCTGTCATAATTTATTTCTTTAACGCCCAATATTTTTGCTGCAATTTCTGCTGACTGTTTTGTTCGCAAAGCAGGAGAAGAAAAAATCATGCTTATATTTTCTGATTTCAAATCTTCAGCAACTTTTTTTATCATTTCTTCTCCTTCCGGGGTAATAGACAAAGTGGGGTCCGATCCCGCAGGATAATTTACCTTTATGCCGTTTTTTTGATAAATTGTCTGTCCGTGCCTCAATAAAAAATAATTGTTATTAAGTTCCATCACATTTTTTCTGGGGCTGATATGCCCATTAAATCTAAAGTATTTTTTAAAATAATTTTTGCCGCCGAAATAAGAAAAAGGCGGGCTTTTGTTAATTCCTTGTTTTTTGAAATTACCTGGCAATTTTCATAAAATCTGTGAAAAGAATCAGCCAACTCCATAGCATATTTTGGCAATCTCTGAACTTGGTAGTCTTTTGCCGTATCCTCAATAATTTCAGAAAATCTAATCAATGTCTTTATCAGCTCTAAATCACTTTTTTCATTTAATAATTTAAAATTATAATTTGATTGAAAATTGAAAATTGAAAATTGAAAATTCCTGGATTTGCGAAGAATTGAGCAAATCCTAGCATAAGCGTATTGAACTTTAAAAACCGGATTTTTTTCTGATTTTTCTTTTGCCAAATCCAAATTAAAATTTAAATGCGTATTCGGACCTATCATTAAAAAGAAAAATCTGGCAACATCTAATCCGACCTCGTCTATTAATTCGTCTATTGTCACATAAATGCCGTTTCTTTTTGACATTCTTACTTCTTTGCCTTTTTCAAAAAGACGGACCAGCTGCATTACAATAGCATCAATGCTGTCTTTGCCAAAACCTAAAGCGTGCGAGGCCGCTTTTAATCGGGGAACATAGCCGTAATGGTCAGCTCCCAAAAATATAATTAACTTGTTAAAATCTCTTTTAAATTTGTTTTTTAAATAGGCGATATCCGAAGCAAAATAAGTTTTAATCCCGTCAGACCTCACCAAAACCCTGTCCTTATCATCTCCCAAGTCTTTTGACTTAAACCATACAGCTCCCTCGCTTTCATAAGTAAATCCCTTTTTTGATAATTCATTTATGGCCTCATCTACTTCTTTATTTTTATACAAAGTTTTTTCTGAAAACCACGTATCAAATTTTACGCCCATTTTTTTTACAGAGGGTTTTATCATTTTTTCTAAAATAATTTTTGCAGCTTTTTCTCCAACCTTTTCCGCAGAATATTGCGGGGTCAGACCTCGCAATATTTTTTTTCTTAATTCGTCAATGTATTCCCCCTTATAAACCGCTTCTTCATCACCGATAACAGAATGTCCAAGTTTATTTATTTGATTTCCAATATCATTAATATAATATTCTCTTGCAACTTTATATCCTGCTTTTGTTAAAACGTTTGCCAAAACATCTCCGCAAAATCCGCCCCTTCCATTTCCTAAAGTCAAAGGCCCTGTTGGATTTGCCGAGATAAACTCAACATTTATTTTTTTATTGTTGCCAATTTTTAAATTTCCAAATTTATCTTTTTCCTTTAAAATTACTTCCAGCTGATTTCTCATATATTCATCTTTAATAAAAAAATTAATAAAGCCGGGGCCTGCAATTTCAATTTTTGAAAATAAATCAGATTTCACCTTATCTTTTATGAGGTTTGCTAATTCCACAGGATTTTTCCCAGATTTCTTTGCCAAAATTAAAGCAACATTTACAGAATAATCTCCATGGCTTTTTTCCGACGGAACTTCAATTGAAAAATCAGGAAATTCTTTTTCTGTCTCTTTTACTGCTTTTTCAATTAGTTTTTTTATTTCTTCTCTCATTATCGCGTTAATAAATCTTTTGTAATTATTTTTACATCTAAATTATAATAAATATTTCTGTCCTTACCGCTTGGGTTTCCCGCTATAATTTTATTTGGATCCTTCTGCTCAAAAGTATCTTTATGAATAAGGGCAATTATAATGGTGTTAGTATCATATTCTTCCGCTTGTTTTATCTTTACATAATAATCACCGGGATTATTTTCTTCGCTTTTTAATTTGTCTATCACTGCATTTATGGCTTCCTTATACTCTTGTGGAAATTCAGAAACATTTGTCAAAAGCTTATAACCTTTTGCTTCTGCGGTTTGTAATAAACCTTCTCTTGACCACCAGCCCTTCTGCCAGATATAAAAACATCCTCCGCCTTTATTCCCGGCTGAATCAGAATATGTTACACATTTTTTAGAAAGCGCCAAAAAAAGTATAATACCCAATATTACTGCGACAAATATAATTATTAAAATTATCTGCATATTCTTATTCATTTTAAAATTTATCTAATTATTGTGCCTACAAACGGCTTGTTGTTTAAAAAATCTTCCAGTCTTTCCAGATATTTTCCGTTTATAATTGCTACTTTTAATTTAAACCTTTCGGCAAGTTTTGAAGCTTTGGGGTCAAAAGGCATTGAAAGCCCGGGGGTCCATTTATCCCCTACAATATGTTTAAAGCTTTTCCAATCAATTTCTTTTAACGGTTTGGCATCAGAAAATTGACTGGGATTTTTGTCATAAACATAATCTATATTTGTAAGATTTATTATAGTATCTGCTTTATTATTTTTTGCCATTAAAACAGCATCGTAATCTGTTGACCAGCCGGGCTTCCAGCCGGCTCCCACTATAATATCTTTACTTGTTTTTACTTTTTTGTTCGGGTCTGTAATAATTTTTTCATAAGAATATCCTGAAAATAATTGCCTGACAATTTCTGCATTTAATTTTGAAACATTAATGCCCATCCAGTCCCTGTCAGCTGATTTAGCTCCAAACTCCAAAAGCGCTTTCTGGTAATTTCTGCATATTTTTCCTCCTCCGACTAAGATAAAAAACTGATATTTTTGTCCCGACTTTGTCGAGGATCCACGATTGCCTTCGAGCAATCGGGACAAACAATGCCTGAAGTTCTTTAAAAATCCTATATCAATCTTATTCGGCGCCACCAGCGACCCGCCCAAAGAAATAATAATTGTTTCCTTGACCATGATTTTTAAAATTTTGGAAGAGTTTTGGAAGGCCCGTCCTTCCAATGTATGTATTCCAATGTATTTTATTCTAAAAATAAATCAACGTATTGCTTTGTATCCTTTTTATATTCTATCCAATTTTCAACAGCATCCTTACACCCTCTTTCTCCTCCCATCGCTTCTAATACAAAATTTCTTTGCGTAGCAGAAGGAAAATTTTTTTTACCGATGTAATCTTGATAACTTGACCATTTGTAATTTTCTAAAAACTTTATAACCTCTTCGGGTGAATGTTCCCTAATTCCATTTTCTTTCCAGCCTGGCTCTATTAGGGCAGTAGGATTTGTAAATATATAAGGAACAACTATCATAAATTGATTGTTATCTCTTATGTAAACCGACTTGAATCTATTTTGAAAAACATATCCTTTCCGCTGGTATTTTTTATTAAAATAAACAGCATATCCAGTACCTACTTTCGACATAAATTTAGTAATACCACCATCTCTAATTTGTCTCAACAAAAGATGAATATGGTTTGGCATAAAACAAAACGCTAAAACATCCACCAATAAATCTCTCTCGGGAGTTTGGAAGGACGGGCCTTCCAAAACCTCTAATAGCTTCTCTTTCTTGCGCTGTTGTCTTCGTAACCAAATATCAACTGGATTAGCGTTATTAAACTCGTAGATAGAAAAAATGCCGCGATAGTAATCGTCTATATCTTTAAATATCAAATTGTTATCAATGGCTCGTAAGACAACATGATATATCTCGCCATTGGCAAACTCTTCTTTCCTGTACGGCATATATTTTTATCTTATCTTATTTTCCTCAAAAGTTAAAGGGTTTAAGAGCATTTTTGTTAGCTTATTTTCGGCAAAAAAAAGCCCCCATAAAAGAGCGAAGTTCTCTTGAGGGGCATTGTATTGACGTACAGCGTAAATCACAAATAGGGTCGCTCAACTGTGGACAGCTTTAATCTGCCTTTGTACCTGATAACGACAAAACGACAACCTTTAAGCTTATCAAAAAAATAATCTGCCGGCACAAACTGGTTATTTATTGTGCGCAAAGTCGCATGGGCGCCTTTTAAACATACCTTCTTCGCCCTGGCAAAAGACTGCTGGAGGTCTGTGGCAATGATTTTTTGCCCAGCACGTCGTGAATCTCTATAAAAGCGCTTACCAAAACCTATCCCACGCATGGGCGGTCACAAACACGACTTGCGCCTCTTGATTACCTATCTGAAAGTTATCTGGAATTGGCGGATATTCAGGCTCCAAAGAAGGAATTTTTACAGGAATTTCCCTTAGAATCTGCCTGACCATTTTAAGATTTTCCATAACCCTTAAAAACGCAAGATTATTTGATTCCCACCTGTCAAACAATCTCTTGTGCAGAATTCCAAATAGAGTTCTCGTGTCAAATCCCGCTAAGTACGATATATGTGAGAGATTACCATTGAAAGGTCTGCATGTTTTGCTTAATAGTCCTACCAGTCCGGCCAGTTCTCTTTCGTCCAGAGAGCTTAAAAGCTTTTTTCTTAACAAGCCCTTAGCCACAGCATTTTCCTTTCCCAAAAAATTGTCAATGGCGAAAATTCTGGATTTCGCCTTACCACTTTTTATATATCACACAACTTAATCATTGTCAACATTAAATAAAAATGTTATTATGCTATCATAAAAGACATGAAGATTTATTCAGAAAATAGAAAAGCATCATTTAACTATAATGTCCTTGAAAAGTTTGAAGCAGGGCTGGTTTTGTTCGGCCAGGAAGTAAAATCAATAAAAACCGGCCATATTAATTTAGCCAGTTCTTATATTATATTAAAGGGCCAAGAGCCGTTTTTAGTGGGGGTAAAAGTGCCTCCATACCAGCCAAATAACGTCGGAGCTGACTATAATGACGAAAGGCAGAGAAAGCTTCTTTTAAACAAAAAAGAGATAAATTATTTGGTCGGAAAGACAAAAGTGAAGGGTTTTTCCTTAATACCCTTGAAAATTTATGAGAAGAATGGTAGAATAAAACTCGAATTCGGGTTAGCCAAAGGAAAGAAAAAATACGACAAAAAAGAGAAAATAAAAAAACGCGATATTGAAAGGGAAGTAAACAGAGAATTATCCGAATAAATTAACACAAGGGAGTGATTGTTTCGATGATATGTTCTTTAAAATAAAGCAAGTTGAGTGTTCTCAAATCTCATTAAACTCTGAGAAAAAACATAATTGCTAATTTATTTAATAAGCAACCAGCATTAGCATACGTTTAATGCTGCATCCTTGCCATTGACTCCTAATAAATGGATTTAGGGTGTTATATTATTAGGATAGATAATTTAGATTCTCTGATAAATTATTGAAACTAAAGAGATAAGGCGTTAAAAATTTTGTTAGTTTTATATTTAACGCTCGAACAACAAAACTGACTAAGCTTGTAGATTTATTTTAAAAAATTTATCAGACGGGATTTCAATATCCCCACTTCCACTAATAATATTTAATATATAATTTGAATAAAGTTTTAATCAACAATTTTATAAGGGCAAAAGAGGTAAGGGTAATAGATGAAACCGGCAAACAGCTGGGCATAATAGATATATTCAAGGCAATTGATCTGGCAAAATCAAAAGGCTTAGATTTAATACAGGTTACAGAAAAAGTTGAACCCCCTATCTGCAAAATCGCCAATTACGGAAAATATCTTTATACTCTGCAAAAAAAAGAAAAAAAAATGGCGAAGCCCAAAGGCGGAGAGTTAAAAGAAATAAGATTAACTTTCGGCATATCTTCACATGACATGGAAATACGGGCAAAACAGGCGCAAAAATTTTTAAAAAGCGGGAATAAAGTAAAAATATCAATGGTGCTAAGGGGCAGAGAAAAAGCAATGGGCAATTTTGCCAAAGAAAAAATACAAAAATTTTTAGAAATAACAAATAATTTGATACCCATTAAAACTGAAAGAGAAATAAAAAGAGAGCCAAGGGGCTTTACAATGATAGTATCTAAATCATAGAACGTGAAACATAGAACGTGAAACATGGCGACGAAACGTTATAAAAAATGTTTTAAGTTTCAGGTTTCAGGTTTCAATAAATTATGACAACAAGAACAAAAAAAGCCATAACTAAAAGGTTCAAAATAACCAAAAATGGCAAAATTTTACGAAGAATGTCCGGACAAAACCATTACAGGTCTAAAAAAACCGGGGAAAGAAAAAGAAAGGGCCGCAAGTGGGTTGTCTTGTCAAAAGGAGAAGCAAAAAGATTAAAAAAATATATAAGTTTATAGCAATGAGCTTACCCAGCACTTATTTCTATTTTTTGAAAATAGAAATAAGTGCTGGGTGCTCACTTCGTTCGCATGTCGCGAATAAAAAGAGCCGTACAAGCAAGAAAGCACAGAAAGCATTTGATGAAACATGCCAAGGGTTTTCAATACGGCAGAAAATCAAAATTTAAGCTGGCAAAAGACGCGTTAAGGCACGCATGGACTTATGCATACAGAGACAGAAAGGCAAAAAAAAGGACTTTCAGAAACTTATGGAACTTACAGATAAACGCGCTTGCCCGCCAAAATGGCATAACATACAGCAAGCTAATTCACGGATTAAAATTAAAAAAAATAGAATTGGACAGAAAAGTATTATCTGAACTGGCAAAAGAGCATCCTGACATTTTTGTAAAAATTTTAGAAGAAACCCGACTTGTAAAAAAATAACGCAAAAAAAAACCGCTTTCGCAAGAAAGCGGTTTTTGGTTGTAAAAACAAGACGCGCGCTAATTTGCGCTGGAAGATTCCATAATTTCAAGGTCCACAATATTTTCCTTCAATAAAGCGACCACGTCATCTTCTGTTCCAAAAAAGCGGAAAAATACATCCGGAAAAAGCCGGGCGCTCTCCCAATCAAGACTAAAAACAATATTTTGCCCTTCACGCGTGATAGGATGCACAACAACTGTAAGTAAAGGCACAACTTCAATAACAAGGTCGTGTCCATTCTCCCTCTCCTCAATGCGTCTTTGTTTATTATGCACTACGACAGCTCTCATTTCTTATCTCCATAATAGAAACAAAACTGAATATCCTACTTTTTTATTATCACACCTTCTTCTTTAAGTAAAGCCGATTTTTTAGAAACGCTCCTATTATATCCTCCTATTTTGCCATCGCTTCTTATTACTCTGTGGCATGGGATAGCGGGGTCATAATTTTTGTTTAAAATATTTCCGACAGCCCTGTATGCTTTAGTCCTGCCTGCTTTTTTAGCAACTTGCTTATAGGCCAAAACGGACCCTTTGGGGATCTGTTTTACAACCTTAAAAACTTTTTCGGAAAAAATTTTATATTCCATGCTCTGTAAGATATTTATTCGCTTTTTTAAATAATTCTTTGGAATTTTTATATGTTATTTTTTTAAGAGCTTCTTCGTAAGGAAGCCACGCATATCCTATGTGCTCTGGAGATAATTTTATATCTTTGCTTTTTGTCTCTGCAATAAAAAATGTCACCAGCTTAAAAATCCAGAAAGGAGTTTTCTGTCTTTCCTTTTTTTCTCTAAAAAAATATTTTATATGCTCTTTAAACCCGGGGGTTATTTTTATATCCTTTAATCCTGTTTCTTCTGCAACTTCCCTTTTAACTGTTTTCTCATAATCCTCGCCCTCTTCTATGTGGCCCTTGGCAAATTCCCAATGCCCGCCCTTCTTGTTAATTCCGGGGTAATGCAAAAGCAAATAGTGCGGCTGACTATTTCTTTGCCCTTCCGTAGCTTTACGCGAAGGAGGGTCTATAAAAAAAATTATGGCTCCTGCTGATTTTTCTCTTGGCATATATTAAAAATATTCTAATAATTTTTCTACGGGCAGCGTGTTTATTATGTCTTTTTTCTCCGCCCAGCCGCGGCGGGCCATTGAAACTCCGTATTCCATTAAATTTAATTGTTCTTTTTGATGCGCATCTGTATTTATTATCATTTTAACGCCCTCGTTTTTTGCCCTTCTTATATATATGTCGCGTAAATCTAATCTTATTGGCTGGGCATTAATCTCTAAAATAGTCCCAGTTTCTTTAGCAACTTCTAAAATCTTATCAAAATCCAACTGAATTTCATCGCGCTTGCCAATCATCCGTGTCGTTGGATGACCAATAATATCAACATTCGGATTTTTCATCGCCTTTATTAATCTTTTTGTCATTTCAACTTTTGGCATTTTCATTGAAGAATGCACGCTGGCAATAACATAATCTAATTTTGATAAAACCTCGTCTTTAATATCTAAATTGCCATTTGCTATTATGTTCACTTCGCATCCATGCAAAATAACGATTTTACTTCCCCTGCTCTTAAATTTTTTTCTTATTTTTTCTATTTGTTCATGCTGAGCCAAAAGCCTTTTTCCATCTAATCCGCCCGCGATTGCCAAAGAACCAGTGTGCTCGGAAATTCCTATATATTCATATCCAAACTCTTCTGCCTTTCTAACAATTTCCTCTATTGAATTTTGCCCATCTGAAGCTGCTGTATGGCAGTGCAAATCTCCCTTAATGTCTTTTAACTCAACAACTTTTGGCAATTCTCCTTTTAATGCCGCCTCAATCTCACCTTCGTTTTCTCTTAGCTCCGGCTCAATATATGGCAAGCCGATAGCCTCATAAACTTCTTTTTCTGTTCTGCCTGCAATCTGTTTTTTACCAAAAAATACGCCGTATTCTGAAAGTTTCAGCCCCTTACTCATAGCAATACGCCGCGTTGCCACATTATGGTCTTTATTTCCTGTAAAATACTGCAAAGCTGAGCCATAGCTTTTTTGAGGCACAATTCTTATATCAATATCAAACCCATCTTTCATTCTTACAGATGATTTTGTCGGTCCTCTTGCCCAAACTTTTTCAACTCCCTCTAATTTTACAAAAAAATCCATAATTTTTGAAGGCTTATCTGAGACTACCAAAATATCAACGTCTCCAATTGTTTCTTTTCTTCTTCTCACAGATCCCGCCAAGCTGATTTTTTCAACTTCTTTTAAGTTTTTTAATTTTTCAACAACATTTCTTGCGGTCGGCAAAATTTTGCCCAATAGAAACCTTCCCTTGTCTCTTTTCAAAAACTCCAAACCCTGCAAAATATTTTTTTCTGTTTTTTCGCCAAAACCAAACAAAGGAGCTATCTTATGGGCTTTAGCCGCCTTCTCTAAATCTTTTAAATTTTTAATTCCCAGTTTTTGGTAAAGAATTTTGGCTTTTTTAAACCCCATGCCTTCCACCCTGACAAGCTCATCTATTTTTATCGGCAATTTCTTTTTATAATTTTCATAGTGTTTTATTTTTCCGGTTTTTAAATATTCTTCTATGTGGTCTGCCATAGCCTTTCCGATGCCAGAAATTTCCAGCAAAGCCTTAACTCCGCCTTTTTTATAAATTTCACCAACATCCTCATTCAAAGTGTCTAAAGACAAAGCAGCCCTTTGATATGCATAGGGTTTAAAAGCTACGCCTTCTGATTCTAAAAAATTCGCCAGCGACTGAAAAATTTTAGCTATTTCCTGATTTTTCATATTTTTTTTAAAATAATCCTATTTAAAAATTTAAAATTAAAAATTTTCGTGATTTATGGGCCCACAACGGGTTTTTCTATGTGCATGGCGCCAGACTCTTTGCTTTTTGGATAAATTGAATTTTTAACGAACATAAGTAAAATTGCAGAAAAAAATGTAAGAGAGGATACAAAAACAAAAACTACTTTAAAGCCGAACGAGGCGGCTATCAATCCGCCTATCCCTCCCGCTATGCCAGCCCCTGCTCCGATAGATGTTGTTTCTATGCTCCATTCAAAAGCTTCTTTGCCTTTATCTATGTGGCGGGTAAAAATAGCCAGCCACGAAGGCAAGGCCATTGCCATGCCCATTGCATGGATAATTTGAAAAAAATAAATATGCCAGGGAACATAAGAAAAAAGATATCCAATAGGAACTACAGCTGTGATAAAAGTTCCAATTACCATAAACCAAAAGTCATCTTTCTCGCCGTATTTTTTATCCAAAAACCAGCCAATTGGTATCTCAAAAATAGATTTTGTTATCCAGTAAAATAATGCTGAAAACCCTGCTACTTCTACTGCTCTTAATGAATCTCCGTCCGTAATTTTTTCTAAAATAAATATTGCAAAAATGGGAGACAAGAGGCCCCATCCTAAGTTTAAAAAAAAGTCGCTGGTTATTAAAATTTTAATTATTTTATTAAATAGTTTTGGCATAACTCTGAAAATTCCAAATTCCAAGCGCCAAATTACAAATCCCGACTGAAAGTCGAGGATCCTCGACAGCGGTCGGGACAAATTCTAATTTCCAAAATTCTAAATTCTAAACGTGTTTTGGATTTAGATATTATTTGGGATTTGGGATTTGGGATTTTATATTGATTATACTACAAACAACTTTTTTAAAAAACAAAAACCCCTTTTTGAAAGGGGCAAAAGAATGTTTTTGCTTTTGTCAGTTGATTTCGTATTTTATGCTTTTAATTTTATACTCTGTCTTTACGGGAGAGGAAATAACTACTATATCTCCAACTTTGTGCCCCAAAAGAGCCCTGCCGACGGGCGATTCATTGCTGATTTTTCCCAAAGCAGGATTTGCTTCAAGCGTTCCCACTATTAAAAATTCGTCTTTTTTACCCCCTATATCTATTTTTACTTTGGCTCCCAAGCCAATAATATTTTTTTCAGAAGATGATGGAATTTTTATCAATTCATGATGTTCTAAAATATTTTTTATCTCATTAATTCTAGACCTCAAAAATCCTACATCTTCTTGAAAGCTGATAAATTCCGGATTTAAATCTTCAGACTCAAAAATCTTCGGCGCTTCCTGTTCCGTCATTTTTCGGCGTTCAAACTCTAATAACTCTTCGTATTCTTTTTTGAGCTCCTGTAGTTTTGTCTTAGTTATATAAAAAGTTTTTTCATCCATGCCCTGTATTTTTTGTTATACAGCCCTTACGCCTTTTAGTTTATTCTAATTTTATTCCCTATCTGTAAAATGTCAAATGCATGCTCTACTCTACCCGCACTATACTATAAATTTAAAAATAAAAAAACAGCCGCTATTTTTTTAACGGCTCTCTATTTGTTGCAAAATGAATTGCCTCTTATTTTTTGCCATGCCATAACAACATATTTTGGAACTGAATCTATTTTAGAAAGTAATATATCATTGAATGGAAGACCATAAAATTTTCTCAAAGCTTCCCTTTCTGCTTCACTTAAATTCTTGCCACAAATTAAAGCTTCAAACTTTTCTTCTGACGAGTTATGCCCAAATGAAACCCCTTGTTGAAATATGCCCGACATGGCATTCTCCTTTTCAAAGAGCCTGAAATTATTTTATTCAAATAGTTTTACGCCTAAGAAAAAAACAATACAAGCCAGCCGCCTATTCTTAAAAAAGTGTTTTTTGATTTAAAGCATTTTTTTTATTTTTGCGCTCCCTGCTGTTTTCAGAAAAAATTTTAATCTTTCCATAAACGCCGTCATATCCCGGCGCTACAAAAACTTTGCCGTTTCTCACTCTTAAAACGCCTTCTGCTATTTCCGGCAAGCTGTTTTTTTCTATTTCTTCCCGACCTTTTTCTAATAATATATCAAATTCAGTCCCCAAATTTGTAATCAAATTATTATATAATCTCAAAACCTCTTTTGAAGCAGCAGATACCCCGATAGAATCAGCTATTATTTCTTGCAAGGGTATCAAGCTTTTAAATGGAATGGCATTTTTAGGCCGAAATCTTTCCGGTCTGTCAGCTAATTCTTCAACTCTGTTTAAAACGCCTATTACAAGGGGCTTTGCGCATCTTGGGCAGATATTGTTATATTTTTTTGACTCTGCGGGAGACAAACTCAAATTGCATAGCCTATGGCCGTCATAATGATATTTCCCTTCTTCTGGAAAAAATTCAATTGTATATAAAAACTTTTTTGGGTCTTTATATTTGATGGCATCAAATATGCTTTGATAGTTAATTTCTGTATCAAAAACATTTGCTTCTCTGCCAATTTTATGAGGAGAATGAGCGTCGCTGTTGGAGATTAAGGCAACTTTATCTAATTGGGACAATCTCCAATTCATTGCAGGGTCTGAAGACAAGCCGGTTTCTATGGCATAAATATGTTTTGAATATTCTTCAAAACATTCCTCTACAGAATCAAATCCGGACTTTGAACCAAATATAGCAAACCAAGGGGTCCAGGCGTGGGCGGGAATAACCGCGCAATCTTTATCTGCATCTAAAACAATTTTTGCCAGTTCTTTGGCGTCAAGCCCTAAAATCGGCCTGCCGTCGGCTCTCAAATTTCCAATTTTAGCCAATTGAGTGTTAATCTTTTCTGCTGTTTTAAAAGACGGCGCAAAAACAATAATATGTATTTTTCTGACCTTGTCTTTTTTAGAATAAATACAGCTGATTTCAGATGTCAGAATAAACCTGGTTGGAGAATCTGAATTTTTTAATTTAAAAAGGCCGGCTTCGGCCGGTTCTAATTTTTCCTCTAAATTTTTGAACCACTCCGGATGCGTAAAATCTCCTGTGCCCAAAACTTTAATTCCTTTAATTTTTGCCCACTTATCTAAATTTTCCAAATCCATCTGGGGGGATGTGGCCCTGGAATATTTTGAATGAATATGAAAATCCGCTGCAAATTTCATGCTTGTGATATTTTATCAAATAAAACCTGGGCAAAGTCTTTTTTATTAACCAAAAATTCAGAATATTTGTCGTTTTTATCAGCTGATAAAAACGATTCAAATTTAAAAACATCCCCATTATTTTCTTTGCCGGCAACTTTTAAAAACTCCTGCAGAGGCACAAAACATATAAAATTTTCTATGTCCTGCTTTAAAATATTAAAAAAGACAAACGCCAGATAAAAATTTTTTATATTTTTGAATGCTCCAATATTAATATTTTTTTTAAAAATACTGCTGCCAGTTTCTTTCAACAAACCATTAACAGAAATAAATATTTCTTTTGATTCTTTTTGAGAAGAGTCTCCAAAAATTTTTGTTTTTACTATTACGCTTTTCGGCAAATCCTTATCGCCCGCAGGATCGTATTCTCCTTTTTTTATTACGACTAAATCAGCTCCATTAGAAAAATTTTCAGGCTTAAAAACCACCAGCCTGCCGCCAGCTCCACTTATTATCCAATCAATAATCTTATTTTTTATTTCTTCTTGTAAATTCTCCATACCACAGGCTACTAATTTACAAATCAACTACAAATATACTAATTTACGAATTCGTATATTAGTAAAAAATTAGTAAATTTGTATCCTGATATTAAACTTTAAAAACCTTATATCCTTCTCTCACTTTTTCTTTAACTTTTATCCCTATAGAGTCTCCCTTTTTTGCCGTCTTTATCTTTTCGCGCTCAATCTGCATAGACTTGACGTCCTGTGTAAAATCCGTATCTTCTCCGCCAGTTATGCGTATGATGTCTCCCTCTTCCAAAGCAGAAGACAAATCAATGACCGCCACCTCAATATTGGAAAAATAATGTGTAATTTTACCTATTAATTTTCCTTCCTTGCCCGCCGAAGCCTTGGCGGAGGCGGGCTTCTTTTTATTTTCCATAAATTTTTATTTATTTGTTATATTACCTTGAATTACGAAATGGCCTTAAACTCTTTAATTTTAATTTTGGCTGCGAATTTGCCGTAATTCGTCGGCTTGCCGCAAGGGCAAACCTCCTCGTTCCGTCAAATTCTCGCCT
>Ga0209542_10003106_pt1 | contig 35977 bp, 29 predicted proteins | sample RifCSPhighO2_01_FD_184028 | JGI IMG/M metagenome (GOLD analysis project Ga0209542, IMG submission 184028) | Soil microbial communities from Rifle, Colorado - Rifle CSP2_plank highO2_0.1 (SPAdes) (version 2) | ecosystem: Environmental > Terrestrial > Deep subsurface > Rock core/Sediment ...
ATTGGCCGCGAGAGAGTGAGCGAGGGCGACTGCCGGCTCGATAGAGAGTGCAGGTAGGCGAGCAATACAAAGAAATACATGGCACTCACTAAGTTGTCGAACACAAAGATGTTGTTGAAGGCAAAGCCTGCCAAAAGCCCAAAGAGTGCCGCGCGCTCCCCCGCCGATAGCTCGCGCGCGCGGAATATCGCCAACATCATCAACACATAGAGCGCTAGGTAGAGCACAAACGCAGGCACGCCGCCGGCAACGAGCCAGTCGAGAAACTGATTGTGCGCGCGGTCAAACCAAGCCTCTTGGTTGTACATGCCCGGCTGATAATTTTTGTTGAAGACAAAGCTAAAGTTCTCTTGACCCCACCCAGCAACCGGACGCTCCATGGCGCCTTGTACCGCCATCGGCCAGATGTATTTAAGGCGTGAGGTAACGGTTGTCTCGGTAAGAGATATAGAGGCAAGGCGGCGGAATGCCGGAACTTCTTTGATGAAAGCGGTGTCGCGCACGGCGTATATTGCTCCCGCAAAAATAACGACGAGTGCCGCCGCGCCTATGGCGATGTTGCGCAGGGCGCGCGACTCTTTGCCGCGCTCGAAGAACAGCAAGTATAGCGCCGCGACAACAAGGCCGACGCCGAGACCCAAAATAGCGCCGCGCGTCTCTGTAAAAAAGATGCCTGACAACTGCAACACTAGTGCTATGCCGTAGAGTGTCTGTAAGGTTGCCTTGTTGTGCGAGTCTTTAGTACGCGCCAGCATGTAGAGCGTCAAAAAGAAGTTGATGAGCAGGTACACAGCGAGGTACGTCGCGTTGCCAAAGGTGGTGTCTGCGCGCGCACCGCTTTGGCTTGATATGGTTGCGTAGCCCATCACTTGCATAAGCGCCCATCCGCCCTGTACCGACGCTGCGGCGATAGAGGTGTTGAGGAACGCGTTCCACAGCTTGTCTGCAGAGAGCATCGCGCCCGCGACGATAAACCACACAAACATGTGCAGGAGCCCGACGTACCCTTCCATGCGCTCAAAGTTGCTCCAAAAGCTCTTGACCGGGTCAACAGAGAAAAAAGTCGCTACCGCCATCCACGCGACGAAAGCCAAAACAACCCACATGATGTTGGAGACGCGCGGGCGGTACTTCGGGTCCTTAAGCGCCAGTAGTACATAGCAAAGGAGCGCCGCCTCAACCAATATGCGGAACGCAAAGTTTTTGCCGGTAATGAAAGGGAAGAAAAGGTTCGGCCAGAACCCGCCGACTGCGACAATAAAAGGGACAAACAACGCTAAAAAGAGGGCTGACAGCGCGCCCCAGCGCAGATATGTCTGATAGTGCATAAAGAAGATACTAACACGGGCTTATAACTCCTGCATCCGCGATAGATACGAGGATGGGTTTGCCCGCAACTCTTCGGGAGAACCTTGTCCGGTTATCTTGCCGTCCTCAAGCACCAGAACCCGGTCGGCCGACTCAATCGTGCTTAAACGGTGCGCGATGATAAACACGGTCACACTGCCGTGCAGTGCGTGTATTGCCTCTTGTATGAGGCGCTCAGACTCGTTATCGAGTGCGCTTGTTGCCTCATCGAGCACCAAAAGTTTCGGCTTTCCTGCCAGCGCGCGTGCGAGCGCCACGCGCTGGCGCTGGCCGCCCGAGAGCAGCACTCCGCGGTCTCCGGTGCGGGTCTGATACCCTTCTGGAAGGGATAAAAGAAAGTCGTGGATATTTGCCTGCTTTGCCGCCTCGATCACATCCTCGCGCGAAAGCTCCGGGCGGTAAAAACGGATGTTCTCCTCCACAGTGTCGTTGAGCAGAAAAACATCCTGCGACACATAACCCATCTCGTGGCGCCAATCCGATAGTGATATATCCACTGCCGGCCTGCCGTCGACTAAGATGTGCCCCTCTGTCGGCTCAAAAAGTCTAAGGATAATGTCCGCAATCGATGTCTTGCCGGCGCCGGAGGGCCCTATGAGACCGACTGTTTGTCCGCGCGGGAGCGTAAACGAAACGCCAGAGAGTACGCTCTTGCGCTTGTCGTAAGAGAGCGACACACCGGTAAATTCAATCTCGCGCTCAAAAGAAAACGGCACACCCTCTTCAGTACTCTCGCGATGTTCGGTCAGTGTTTCTTTAAAAACGAGAACGTTTTTAGCATAGGGCAGCATTTCAAGTATCCCGTGCATAGAGCTCTGAGCCGAGTCGAGGTAGACGAATATCTTTTGTATAAGGTAGAGCGTCGCTGCAAACGAGATGATACTGAACGCGGGCTGTTGATAGGTAATAGCAAAAAGAATTACGACAAAGACGACGCTAAAAGGCTGGAATAGGCTTGCCGAGACGGATTGCACTTTGGTCATGCGTATCGCGAGCGCGCGCAGGCGGTTGATGAAATTTTGGCCGCTCGCAAAAGCGCGTGATTCCCGGCCGGAGGCTTTGAGCGTCTTCATACCGATGATGTGCTCGCCGAGAAACTGGGCCACCTCCTTTTCGGTCGAAGACATTGCCTCACCAACGCGGTTGGTGCGCAAGAGGAGCGGACGCACCACCACCAGTAATGCACCTCCACCCACCAGCGTAATAATGGTAGTAAGCGGTGAAATATTGAACGCAACCAACACGTACATAAGGAGCCCTGTCACCGATTGGATAAATTGCACCTGTATGTGCAGGAGGTCTCGCGTGCGCTGGACGTCGCGCACGGCGCTGTTTTGCATGTTGCCGAGCTTTTGCCGCAGAAGGAACGGCCACTGCGCGCCGAGTATGAGGCGCAATACCTCGGCACTCTCGCGCGCCAAAAAGTCGGCGGTTACCCAGCCGCGCATAAAGCTGAACAGGACCATAAACACCGCCCGCAGGAAAAAGAGCGCCACGATAAACCCGAGCAGGTACCGGAAGGAAAACGGTATGTGTAGAAACGCAAACAGCGACGTTATCGACTGCGTAATAACATCGGTATGCGCGGCAGTCCCGCCGGTAAAGAACGAGATGAGCGGCACCACGGCGTTGATGCCGACGCCCTCTACTATCGCGGAGAGGAAGCCTAGGCCCGCGAGCGCCGCGATATGCAGGCGGTAGTTGGCGAAGACCCGCCAGAGTGTTTTAAGGGTGTTTACCATACGCTACCCTATTGTCTCATGAGCGCGAAACGTAATGGCTCTTCCGCGCCTTGCGGGCTCCTTTATAGACATATATGTCGCCGAGTCCCGACGAGGGAAATATTTCTTCGGGGATAATGACAAACATATTTTCAACCTCAAGCGTGTGAGAAAGTTCGTTATGGGTGAGAAGCGCCTCATCCAACTTTTCGCCGGGCCTCAATCCTATAAAGGTAATCGGTACCTCCTCGCCGTTGCCGTGCGCTCGGATGGTTTGCTTGGCAAACTCGACTATGCCCCGGCGCTTCATTTTTAGCACAAAAATCTCGCCACCCTTCATAAGTCTGCAGGCGTCAAAAATAAGATGCGCTGCCTCCTCTATCTCCATAAAAAAGCGCACTGCGCGCTTATCGGTTACGGTGACCGGCCCCCCTTGCTCTATTTGTTTGCGCCACAAATGTACCACGGAGCCGCGGGAGTTTATGACATTGCCGAAGCGCACGCATGAAAACCTGGTGCGATGTGTGCCCGCCATGGCGTTGGCGGCCGTTATAAGCCGCTCCATCATGAGTTTGGTGGCACCGAGTACCGACTTGGGGTTTACCGCCTTATCCGTAGAGACGGCGACCACTTTTTCAATGTTGTATTTAAGCGCCGCGTCAATGACGTTTTGAGTGCCAGTTATGTTGGTTTTGACCGCCTCGAACGGATTGTACTCGCAAAAAGGCACGTGTTTGAGCGCAGCCGCGTGAAAGACTACATGCACACCATGCATTGCATACTCGAGCCGGTCTTTGTCGCGTACGTCGCCCAACAGGTAGCGAAGGCGGCTATCCGTTCCAAGCTCCTGCTTGAGCTCGTGCTGTTTATGCTCGTCGCGGCTATAAATGCGTATTTGCGCCGCTTCTGACGCAAGCAGCTGCCGGACAATCTCCGAGCCTATAGAGCCCGTGCCTCCGGTTACCAAGATAGTTTTATTTTTGAATTCTTTCATGTTTTTTAAGAGTTTTTGCGAGCAAGGCAACAATGTGCTTTACATCAGACCTTGTGAGACCTATATAAAACGGCAAAGCTAATGTCGAGCCGCTTACACGCTCAGAAACCGGAAAATCGCCTTCCGCGTATCCGAACTTTTCTTTATAAAAAGAAAAGAGATGGATCGAAGGCAGATACGGCTTAGTATATACTCCAGCCTTTACCAAGTCTTCTATAACCTTGTCGCGGACTACGCGCTTATTTTTTATCCGCACGACATAGACAAACCACGTATGAGTGGAATTAGGGCCGGTATGCGGCGTCTCGACCGCTTCCAGAGATGCAAGCTCCTGCGTATACCAAGCAGCCAATTCTTTGCGCTTTTCCACCAAAAAATCGAGTTGCTCCACCTGCGCAAGACCGAGCGCCGCGCTCATCTCGTCCATGCGGTAGTTGTAGCCCAAGCGCTCGTGGTCGAGCCACTGCATGTTGGGCGCGCGGCCCTGATTGCGGAGGCTACGGAAAAGCTCGTCCATGCGCTTGCTGTTGGTTACCACCATGCCTCCCTCGCCGGTCGTCATCTGTTTATTGGCGTAGAAGGCAAAAACGCCAGCCACGCCGAACGTGCCGGCTTGCACTCCGCGGTACTCCGCGCGCAGAGATTCGCAAGCGTCTTCAATAATTGCGAGATTGTGTTTTCCGGCGATGCGCACTACCTCGTCCATTTGTGCGGGCTGTCCGAAAATATGCACCGGAAGTATCGCTTTGGTGCGTGTGGTTATCGCCTTCTCTATTTTTGAAACATCTATGTTATAGGTCTTCGGGTCAATATCCACAAACACCGGCGTGGCGCCGACATAAAGGATGGCGTTTGCCGACGCGATAAAAGAGAACGGGGAGGTAATAACCTCGTCTCCCGGACCGATGCTTGCCGCAATGAGCGCCATATGGAGCCCGGCCGTCCCGCTTGAGACCGCGCAGGCGTACTTAGAGCCGACCGCTTTCGCGAATGCTTTCTCAAACCGGTCTATAAAAGGCCCTATGCTCAAAACGCCCGATTTTAGGGCTTGGAGCACGTATTGTTCGGCCTTTTTGGTTATATAGGGCCGGCCGGTCTGATATTTCTTTGTCATTACGCGCACCATATATAACGACTAGAAACATACAATAGTTTCATGTATCTGTACAGCTCCAACACAAAAAACACCCATGATTCCACGGGTGTTACTTTTTAAACATCTCCGACAGGAGTTGTAGAGACTCGGGGCTTGTGAGTTCAAACCGCCTGTCCCCGACAATAATGTACGCCCCGCTGTACGGCGGAAAGAAGAACGCGCGCACCTTGCGTTCAACCGCCGCAGGAGAGTCCGAAGGCAATACCTCCCTAAGGACATCGAGCTGCTTCCACGTCAGATACAAGCCCCCATTGTTCGGTTTGGTGCGTATAGGCTTGCCGTTAAGGAAGAGATTCATCACTTCGGTAAAAAGCGAGAAGAGCTCCGGCTGGGTCTTTTTCTCCAGACTCCACGCGGTTTCACGCTTCGGGTCCATCGCGAAGCGGTTAACCTTGATAATGGGCCCGGCGTCGAATTTCTCCGAGTCCACAAAATGGGCGGACACGCCGAAGCTCTTTTTCTTGTCGAGTATGGCGGTGTTGTAGCCCGCACGGCTTTTGTACTCGGGCAGAGGAGCAGGATGAAAGTTTATACATCCTAGCCCCCCGAGCGTAATGAGTGGCTCGAGCATACGCTCATTAAAGAGATACGAAATGACGAGGTCCACTCCACGTACTGACGCGTGACCCGTTGCAATGCGACGGTAGAGCTCTTTGCTGTCGTTAAAGACCGGTATACGGGCTCCCCGCGCGGCTGCCTCGAGCGGCTGGCCTTTAGGAGTCAGCACAAACGGCACTTCTATACCTCGGCGGAGAAGCCAGAGCAACGCCTTGGCGGCACCATCTTTCCTTCCGAGCAGTATCACTTTAGTAAGCGGTTTAGTTTTTTTCATGAGATTTTCCCACTTGCATCTAGTCGGCACAATAGACTAGGAGGATATTACCTGTCAACAAATCGCTTTTGCAGCAGCTTTGGATTGCATATCTGAAGCGCAATCAGTTTCGCTATTTTTTTACCCGCGCCGCCTGCTCCGTACGGACTCTTTGAGTTTTGTACAGTCTTTTTAAAAACAGGAGAGAGTATGTATCGCAGGCCCTTACGTATACCCGACGCGTCGTAGTTTGCCTCTACGACGTTCGCGCCGCGATCGCGGTCGCGCTGCCGACCTCCGATAGTGAGCGACGGCGTCCGCAACGCTCCCGATTCGATGATGCCCGAACTCGAGTTTCCGACAATCGCATCAGAGTGTTTTTGTGCCGCCAGAAACAGATCTCTGCTCAGGTTTTTGAATATATGAAAATTAGGAAGGTCACTAAATTTTTTGATCTCCGCAATAAAAATATTGGAACCATTGTCAGAGTTTGGGTACACGATTATTTTTTCGTGTTGAGGATAGTCATTTCTTAATACCTCAAGTAAGGGTCTTATTTGCGAGCGTATATCAACAGAGTCACTTATAGTCGGATGTTGCATCACTAGAATCCATCGCCGATCCGGATTGAGTTTTAACTCCCGCGCAAGACGCTCCCGCGCAATTAATTTAGTACCGAGTATTTCATCAAAGCCAGGCGCCCCTACATTAAAAACTCTCCAGGATTCCTCGCCAATCTGGAGTATGCGGTTGCGGCTGCTTTTGCAGATTGCGAAGTGCAGATGGGAAAATTTGGTGAGTGAGTGGCGGATAAACTCATCAATGACAAACCCTGAACGGTCGCCGCCGTGCACATGCGCAATGGGTATCTGCAGATGCGCCGCCGCAAGTGCCGCCGCCAAAGGTTCGTCGCGGTCGCCGAGCACGAGCACCAAGTCGGGCCGCTTGCGCTCAAGATAGGCACCAATCCCGGCTATTTCTTTCGCCAACGCATCCGTGTGCGAATCACTTTCCTTAATAGACACTGTAGCAGCGACCGGATATCCGTCTTTTTTTATAAGCGCCTGGGTATTGCCAAACGCCTTAAGTGTATGCATGCCGGTAACGAGCACGCTGAGGGTTAGATCTTTGCGTACGCGTATTGCATCCATGGTCGAGCGCAAAAGACCGTATTCGGCGCGCGTACCCGTCACCACTAAAATAGTTTTCTTTTTCATGGTTAGGAAAGCATGTTCCACTGCAGAGGAGTTCCGCGGGCAATGTCACTCTTGGCAGTCTTCCCCACCACCTCCGCTTCGTGCTTGGGGGGTATGCCGGTACCGGGGCGCACAATATAAACATCTTCCAAAGAGAGAAGGTTCCCTGCCTTAATATCCCGACGCGCAACGACCGACTTGCGTGCCACGCGCGCTGTATCGATTTCTCCGCCGACCGGTTTCTTTTCGGGCGAGCCGAGCGCAGCCTCAACCGCGCGTATTGCCACTATCATCTCTTTAAGTTCTCCCGGCTCAAGTGATGCCTTGTGATCGGGGCCAGGCATCGCGCGGCTGAGTGTGTAGTGCTTTTCAATAAGCTTTGCACCCAAGCCGGCCGCCGCTATCGATATGGCCGTACCTTCGCTATGGTCGGAGAGTCCGGTCGGCAGACCGAACTCTTTTGCCAGAGTTTGCATCGCGCGCAGGTTGATATGCTCGGGAGGAGTGGGATACATGGAAGTGCAGTGAAATATCGCGATGTCCCGCGCGCCGTTGTCTTTGAGCGTTTGGATTGCCTCCCGCACTTCCTCAAGCATACTCATGCCGGTAGATAGGAGTATGGACTTCCCCTTCTTGGCGACATGCGCGAGGAACGACGTGTTGGTGACCTCACCCGAAGGAATTTTATACGCAACAATACCGAGTGTCTCCAAAAAATCCGCATCGGGGATACTAAAAGGTGTGGAGAGAAATACCAGTCCTTTACTCTCAGCATATTTCTTTAGAGCAACATGCTCTTCATGCGGGAGCACTAGCCCGCGCAGCATATCTATTTGCGACTCTTTCTTGCCGGTATTGGCTATTTGGTAGGCGGCCTGCGGAGCAACCTCGCTTACCAACTCTTCGGGAGTAAAGGTTTGGAATTTGACCGCGTCCGCTCCCGCATCAGCCGCCGCATCTATAAGCTTGTGCGCAAGCGCCATATCGCCGTTATGATTAACCCCCGCTTCGGCGATGATAAACACCGGCGAGCCCTCCCCTATGGTTTTAGTTCCGATGCGCATGGTTTTATCAAACTATAACCCGCTGATACAGCTTTTTCTGCGCTGACCGCTCAAGCGAAAACAACGCTTTCAAATATTCGTGGTTCTCCGCAAAGGAGAATGGGAATGGCTTACCCCCCCGCGTAGCTCTCAAAAATGCCCCTATCTCCGCATCGTACATATCTTCGGTGTTGATGTATTGCTTAAGTTGGCGCCCCCTTTTGAGATTCAATGTTTTGGTCTTTTTAGTTTTACTGTCGAACAGCTTGATGATGTTGTCCTGCCACTCCCACTCCAAAACGCCATCGGAGCCCAGGACGCGCAAAGTCCTAAAGGGCTTGCGCGAGACGACATCAATAGCCATCGTGCCGAGTATGTTGTCCTTGCACTTGAGCACCGCGGCGTATGTGTCATCTGCGGTCATCTTGAGCCCGGAGAGTTTTCCTGTAAAACCTGCAATTACTTGGACGCGCAGCGGGAGCACGAACGAGAGCCATCCGAGTTCAAAGGCGAACATTTCGCGACAAGCGCCGGTAGCTTTTTTCGAAAAGTACACATTATGATAATCTTCCCACGGATGCCAATCGGGGAGATACTGGCCCATGTGGTACTGGAACGAGAGCACGCGGCCGATGGTACCCTGCTCGATTATTTTCTTCATGAGCTGCATCGCCGGATGGAACCGGAAGCTGCAGGAAGGGACACCAACCTGCTTTTTGTTTTTTAGCCGCTTCAGCTGTGCGTATCCTTTATCCGTGGTCGGATGTTCGACGAAAAAATGCTTCCCTTTTCTGGCGGCATACAAAAGATACGGGGAATGCCGGTCCGGAGGAGTAGAAATAATAAGTACGTCCGGGGTTACTTTTTTGAGCGCTTGCGCGAAGGTAGAGTAACTCTCTATACCGTATTTTTTGCGCGCCTCCGCCCGCCGGTCGGCGCGCGGGTCGACACCGGCAATTTGCCCGGCGCGCACCCCGTGCGCAAAGAGATTGCAGATACGGCGTTTGCCCATGGAACCGAGGCCTATTTGGAGAAACGTTTGCTGAGCGGATTTCATACTTAAAAGTTTTTTAACGCGCGTTCAATCTTTGCTCTATTATGATACAAAAGCTCACCGATAACCCAATCTTCGGGGGTGTCTAAGTCGACCGAGCGCCAACGGTGGCAGAGCACCGCCTTGGTCTTGCTGGTCATAAACATGCCGAACTTTTTTAAGTCCTTGGGGCGTATGACGTACGCGAAGCATCCGTTGAGCAAATAAGCATCGCGCATGCCTTGCATATTATTGAGTTTTTTTGACGCGCTGGTTGCTGGCTTGAGCCACCCCTTCTCGACATAAAAAAGCTGCGGATGGGTATGCGAGATGGTCAATACTGCGGTGGCATCACCCTCTTGCATGACTCTCCAGCAGGCTTCGATATCTTTTATTTCGCGCAGGGGCGAGGTGGTCTGCAAAAGCAAAATATAATCCGGAGTGTAGCCCTCCTCTTTTTTTAAACGGGCGAGTAGATGCAAAACGCTGTCGGCGATTTTTGCCGTGTCGGTAGCCAACCGTGCGGGGCGCAAAAACGGTACTTCCGCCCCGTATGTTTTTGCAATCTTCGCGATTTTTGGCGAGTCAGTATCTACGATTACACGGTCCACAAAACCAAGATTATTGGCCTGCTCAATGGAGTACGAAATGAGCGGCTTACCCGCGAACTTTTTGACGTTCTTGCTTGGTATGCGCTTACTCCCCGCGCGCGCGGGGATAACGCAGAGCACCTTGGCTTTTCTCATGACGAACACTATAATACAAATTATAGAATATGGCTACCTATACTGATTACTGGAAGGACAAGGCCAAAGACGCCGCGGTGCCCGGGGAGGAACCTCAACGTTTTTTTATAGGGAAAATGTTCGGCTTGGCGCATGGAGGTCTGACGCTGGACCTTGGTTGCGGACACGGGCGGGTGTACCCGGTCATCGCCACCTTTACCTCCACTATTCAAGGTCTTGATATAAGCGAGGAAGCGATATCCGAGTCAAAAAAACATCCGTACACGGAGGTCTCCAAAGGTACCGCGGAGGAAACCGGCCTGCCTTCCGACTATTTTGACAAAGTGATTGCGTGGGGCGTCTATGACATGGTGGAGCAGGAGCAGGCTCTTCTTGAAGAAAACCGCATTCTCAAACAAAGCGGTTTGCTTCTTATAACCGGAAAAAACACCGATTACTGTCTGGACGATACCGAAGCTGTAGTCGCGGAAAAAAATGCCAAAGCAAAAGGGTTTCCCAATCATTTTACCGATGTATATGGACTCATAGAGCGTATTGGGGAATTCGGGTTTGTAATAGAGCAGGCGTACGGGTTTAAATGCCGGGGAGACTGGGCAGCAATGAAATATTTTCCGGTAGACAATAAAAACAAAATTCCATTTTATGAGTTCCTTCTGATAGTAAGAAAAACAGGGCAACCATATTTCAGCGGGAAATCTATTTGTTCCAGAGAGAGTATAGTATCTAAACCATGACATCGGACACCAAAAATAAGAAACTAGGGGTTGTATATATAGTCCACCACGTCGATACAGAAGGCCCTCTCTATGAGTCGGTACCCGAAACATTTAAAAGGCTTGAGAGTATCCTAAACATTATTATCCCCTTTCGACCTACCAAAAAAAATCTGGAAAAAATACTGAGAGGAGAGCTGAAGGGAGTAGGCCCTTCCCTGCAAGCCGAAATAAGGAAGATTGCCAACCCACATTCGCTGACCTTCAACAGCTCGTGGGAGATGATAGACGCCATGCTCCGCCGGATTTTAAAGAAGGAATACCGGGACAAAATTTTGGACAGTTTTGGAAACGGATGGATTTACAATTGGCACATTCTCGACCACGCCGGCTTCAAGACGAATAAGCGTCGAAAAGACCTGGGCTATCTCAACATATTTAATCACTACGAAAAGGTGCTGCAGGAGACCGGTTCAAAGCAGGACGCCATACATTGGCATTTCCACCCCATACCCTTTTTCAGAGAAGCACATATAACCGCGACCTCGTACGAAAACTCATATACTGAACTGCATCAGGTATTGTGCAGAAGGCTTATCGAAAAAAAGTGGTTTCCGCGGGTCAATCGCGCAGGGTTCCATACGGAACGCCCAGACTCCAACTGGTTTTTGGAGCAGTGGATACCGTTTGACCCTTCAAATCAATCAATGACGACAGAGTACGCCTCGCTCCAACTGGACAACATGCATGGAAGATACGGCGACTGGACTGGAGCGCCTTCGGACTGGAGCGTATATCATCCGGACATTTATGACTGGAGAAAAAAAGGCGCATTGAAGCGCGTGGTGGCGCGGACATTAAATCTAAACACCCGATTTAGGAACATAACCGTAGCGGAAATTGAAAAGGCTTTTGCTAAAGCCGCAGACGGTGAGAACGTTTATCTTGGAATCACCAACCATGACTTCCGGGATATGGAACCGGAAATCGATACGTTCCGGGAGATGCTTCTCTCTGTGGCAAAAAAATTCCCGGACACTAAGTTCAAGTTTTCAGAATCCGTATACGCTTTCAGGCAAGTACTTGGTTATTCGGAAGAGATGGTTGAGAAAAACGCGTTGGAACTTAATTGCACGATTGAAGGCGATGTACTTATGGTCAAGGTCACAAACGGCGAGCCATTTGGTCCGCAGCCGTATTTGGCTATCAAGACAAAGAAGCAGAAATATTTCCATGACAACTTTGACTTCGGCGAACATAAAAAAACCTATTTCTATACTTTCGACAGATATACCATACCGTTAATAGACATTGAGTCTATAGCGGTCGCTTCAAACGACATCTTCGGCAACACGGCCATGGTCCGCATCGATATCAAAAACAGCGCGGGTAAGGGAACGCACGAGCGCGGCAAAGCGCTCTGACGCCTTGCCGTCAAAGAGAAAGTTTTTGCTCAAAAAGTCGAGTGCCGCTTGCCGTTGCAGTTTATACGCTTCCCCGCTTTCAAGTCCGGCAAGGTGTGTCCGCAATTCTGCGGTGCTCCACGCAATGCGCACCGCGCCAGAGGCCGCATACTCGTCAAAATGAAAACGGGTTACCGCAACTTCCATCGGCGAAATGGGCATCATGACGACCGGCAGGCCGGATAGCATACTCTCAAGCACCGCCGTGGAGTAACAGGACACCACCGTCCGGGCGCCGGCAAACAGCGTCGAGAGTGGACGGTCCTTTTCTATCCTGCAAGTGCGGGTGCCACGCAGGCGTTCAATGGTGGAGATAAAAAAACTTTCCCGTTGCCCGTTGCGCAGTTTGACGACAGCCTCTCTCCCCTCGGGGAGCGCGGCAAAGAACGCCTCAAAATAATCAACGCAGCTGTATGTGTCTAACCCCAAACCTAAATAGAGGTCTGGAGCGATGCAGAGCACGGCGTTTTTATCTTCGGTAGCGAGCGGACGGTACCCGTCGAAACGGGCCGAGCCGGTGTAAATAAGGCGCGCCGGTTCGTATCCGATGCTCTCAAACTCCGCGCGGATTTTTGGTCCGTACAAAGCCAAATATTCGGCAGCATGGTTCCGGCTGAGCGATCCTGCCCCCAGATACTCGAGCCCGTGCTGTTGCTCTATTGCCGGCACCCCAAGCTTTTTACTCACCATTGCCAGCACCCCAAAATGAGTCTGTCCGCTTACGCTGGCACGCACCACTACCCCCATCGGGCGGGTTTTGACGATGAGCCCGTAGGCGCCGTCTATCTGCGCGCGCACCGCTGGCGAGGCGGAAATGATCAAGGTATCGAAAGCATCCAAAAGGAGCGGGCGCAAATCGGTACCTCTAAAAAATACGGGATTAATCTGCGCGCGCAGTGTTTGCCACTCATTTTTGCATTGCTGTCCGTGCGCGGCGGCACGGCGGGTATCCTCTCGGGTAAGGAATTGGCTTAGGTGTATAAACCGTATCCGATGCCTCCAGATGGCTTTAAAAGGAATACGGGCGAGCTCGCTCCTATCAAGAAGCAGTATTTCGCTTTCGGGGAGCACCGAGGTCCAGGCGGCCATATTTTTCCAGAGATCCGTAACCAAAAGTCGCACTGTGCGCGGCCTGCGCAACATGGTTACAACCGTGTTTAGAGACGCAACGGCAACGGAAAGCAGCAAGCGAACAAACACAAAGCGCAAGCGGCGTGTACGGCCATTAACGGCTTCCCTTGGCAAGGGAATAGTTCGAAGCACAATGCCGCGTGACTCGGCGACCAGTTTTGCACTGCGCAAAACCACGTTGTACATATGCGCGGCAAGTGGCCCACCCGCGATCGGCGGACCACTTACGGGTTCGTATACTACCCACTCCGTGTACTTGGTATCATCGGCGAAGCGCTTAAACAGCTCAATATAATAGAGAGCCCAATTAAGATATTCCTGTAGTGGGAAGACAAACAGCTTCCCGAGTGAAATATCGCGGTATGATAAAAAATTCCACGCGGCGGAGATAAGTCCGCGCGCATACTCTTCGGCAAATACCGACATCTCTACTTGTTGCGGATCTCTAAATCCTTTGCCTGAAATATACGGTATATGCCTCTCTAGAAGCATCTGCTCCACCTCTGCGTCGAGCGCTAATACCGACACCGATTCTCCGGAGTGCAGGAGCGTCTCGAGCGCATACACATGCGCAGGTTCGTGGACTATAAATATACGTTCTGTCATGCTTACGTTCGCTCCAGTACCTCCGGAAAATAGGTTACAAAAATATCATCATGCCCTGGACGGAGTGTTTTTACCTTGCGGTAGATTTCGTCAAAAAAGTTCCACGCAAGTGGCACGACCAGTACCTTGCCCTGTTGCTCTGTAAGCCGGCTTGCCGCGTAGATGGGGATATTCATCCCAGGCGTATAGAGGTTTTGCTTCAAAGGGTTTTCGTCGACAATGTATTCGAGTGTTATGTTTGCAAAATTAAGGAGCGTGTTCCCCTTAGCGGCAGCGCCAAAACCGATGAGTGTATACCCCCGCGCCGCGTACTTGCCCAAGACTTCTTTGAGCTCGCGCACCGCGGCCCGCGCTTTATCGGCAAAGCGGTGGAAAAAACCGGCGGTATAGCGACCCTCCTTTTCCTCATGATCCAGCCGCGCCTGCGCCTTACTTTCGTCCTGATTAGTGCCAAGGACAAAGACGTAGCTCCCTCCGTGCACCGGCGTTATAAATATATCTTCCACAAAAAGGCCGGCGCGATGCGCGAGCGTCTGCATAGAGCGCGCCGAGAAAAACGAGATGTGCTCGTGGTAAATGGTATCAAACTCGCCGTTGAGGATCATGTCAGCTTGCGAGGTCTGTATAAACAGTTTAGAGCCTTCGTGCATGACCAATTTGGAGGACTGCAAAAAAGCGTACGGGTCGGCCACGTGAGCAAATACATTTTGGGCGATTATCACGTCAAACTTTTCTCCCAATTTTTTTGCGGCCTCCGGCGTCCAGTACTCGCAGAGCACCTGCGCCCCGGTAGCGCGCGCCCTATCAACCAAGTTCTCCGCCGGGTCTACGCCCCACGCCCGCCAGCCGTGCTTAATAAACGAGGCGAGCTGGCTGCCGTCGTTGCAGGCAATGTCGAGTACCTTCTTGCCTGTCGGGCCGCTGATACGACCGATCACCTCTTTGGCAAAAGTATCAAAATAATCGCGGAGCGTCTGCGACGTTCCTGATACATACGAATACTGTTTAAACATAAGATCCGGGTTTACCGCGACCCTTTGTTGAGCATGAAAGCATTTGCCGCAGAGATTTATCGCTAGAGGAAAATGCGGCAATGGGGCTTTGTTGTCGTGGTAGGAGTTTGCCAACGGCTGGGCACCTAGGTCAAGTACAGGTATCAGTCCACCGGCGTCGCAACACAGACAACGATCAAGTGAGAGGTAATCGTTGGACATGGTTATGCAAGCAATTTTTTGAAGACACGTATATTGTAAAATATGTCGTCGTTGTAGTTGCCAAAAGAGGGCCCAAAGTGCTCATCGAGCCCCCGCAGCACGCTTGCTACCGAACCCTTGGGGGCAAAACCGAGCACCTGCTTTGCCCTATCTGCGGAAGCCTTGTAGTCGCGGACATCGGGGATATTTTTTACCTCGACCGGGACATCAATGTGGTGCGTCTCTTTAAAGTGGCGCTGTACCTCTCGCCCCACCTCCAGCACAGTAATATTTTGACTCACCAGATTAAAAGTACCTGATACTCCGCCCGGGGCCGCAAGCGCTTTGAGGTATCCTTCAACGGCGTCGTCAAGCGTGAGCAACGGGCGCCAAATGCTTGCGTTGTTTACCACAATTTTTTTGTCGGTCCATGCGGAGCGGTACATCGCGTTTATCAACAAGTCGAAGCGCATGCGCGGACTCCACCCCGACACCGTGCCTTTGCGCAGCGCTATAACACTAAAACCATATTGTACTAAGCACATGAGGCCGAGGTTTGCCTGCGCCTTTGAAACTCCATAGGGGTACGGCGGGAGATGTAGGGTATCCGCTTCGGTACACTCCTTGCCGCCGGTGGAGCCATAGACCGAGCATGAGTCGGCAAAAATAAAACGCGAAACGCCCGCCTTGCGCGCGGCATAGGCAACATACGCCGGCGCGCCCAAATTGCTTACAAAGTTAAGTGCCGGGTTGAACTCCGCCATCGGGTCGCTTGCCAGTCCCGCCAAAAAAAAGACCGCGTCAAACCCGTTAAAAAAGCTTTCCTCGAGTCCGAGCGCGTCTTTTTGTATCACCTCTACTGAAGGGTCCAAATGATTGCCAAACCAACAGGGGTCGACCACCGTCAGGCGGTGCCCTTCCTCGATAAGCCGAGGCACAAGTCGGGAGCCGACATAGCCGGCGCCTCCTATGACGCAAATCCGTTGTGATGCCTGATTCATTGGTAAAAGTAACAGTAGCCGACTCTGTGTTAAACCGCAAGAAATCCGCAGAAGTTACTTCGTTTATACCAAAAACTTTGAAGCGGCACGGGCAACTTCCTGTAGGTCTACCGCATTGAGACAGTCCGGGTAGTCTTTAAACACGTGGCCGGACGCGCATTCACTGTGGTTATAAAACCCGGCGGGTATATCGGGGCCGTACTGCTCCGGCTTTTTCCACCATGCTCTCCCGAGACAAATAGATATCACTAACACCGGCCGGCGCAACTGCGCGGTGATATGCGCTATGCCGGTGTCGAGGGACACAACGCATCCGCTCTGCAACACCAACTGGGTCATCTCCTGCAGGGTTGCCTTGCCGGCGATAACGCGCGCGCCACTGTTCTCGCAGGCGATCTCAGCCTCCGCCGCCTCTTTGGCATTACCACTCACCAGGAGCGTCACGCCCGGCATGGCGACACCGAGCGCGGCAATAAGCTCTTTGCGGTGAGCGGGGCTTAACGCCCGCTTTATGCTGCCGGAGAAGGGATGCACCACCACATAGCGCCCCGCGGTGACGTCAAACTTTTTGAGCACTGCGCTGTCCGGAATTGCCGATAGCGTCGGATACGGTACGCATATAGGGAGGCCCGCTGCGCGCAACGCCTGCCGCTCATGCTCGGCCATCGCAACCTTCGGGTCAAACGGCAGCAATCGGTCGTACAAAAAACGGTTATTGTTTGAAGCGTCGACAAAACCGATGAGTCTCCCGCGGCGGGCGAGCAGTCGCGCCGCGAGTTTGGCTCCGAGTCCGAACTTCCCCCCTTTGCCCGCGTACTGCGTCACTACCAAATCGCTGTTCCTGAAATCTCTCCAGAGCCGCAGGAGCCCGCGGAGGTCAGAACGGTTTACTTCGCGCACTTCAAGCCAACGGTACGTCGCGAGCAGGTTGCGGATCATGTCTCCGCGGCTGGTTACCACCAGTACGCACCGTGCATCGGGGTACTGCGCGTGCACATTCTCAAGCAAATACTTCCCCATCAGCGAGTCGCCTATGGAAGAAGCGCGGAACGTGAGAGCGGCTTTCATAGTACTTTATTTTTAGCACTTTAAGCCAAAATATGCTAAGTTTTTAGCGGACGCTCATTTCGAGCCAGACAGTTCTCAAAGCAGGAGGAGGCACTATGCGTAAACGGATGATATTCGTGGCTCGATACTTCAGTATCGAGCCGCTCGGCATCCACTATCTGGTAGGGCTCCTGCGGGATCTCGACTGGGACTGCCGTGTGGTGCTCGTGCACAACCACGGCGATGACTACGACTTTGAACCGCTCTACGAGGCTGTCCGCGAGTGGAAGCCAGACTTGGTCGGCTTCCAAATCTGGACGGGCTGGCACCTGCAGTCCTTCGCCGCGTGCGACACCGTACGGGCGATGGGCGTGTCGGTGATTATCGGCGGGCCGCATGCCACGTACTTCGACCAGGAGTGCGGCGCGCATGCGGACCACGTGGTCAAAGGAGACGCGTTCGGCCTTTTGCGGGAAATCCTTACGGAAGAGCACAAATCCGGCATCCACTTTGACAGCGGAGGCAGGGAAGAAGTGTTCCCGTTCCCCGACCGCAGCGTCATCTACAACGAGTATCCGGAATTGGCGAACAGCCCCATCAAAAGCATGTTCGCTTCGGTCGGATGCCCGTTTACATGCACGTACTGCTATGCTCCCGCCAAAAATCAGATGTACGGAGGGTTCGCCCTTACCGTGCGTCCGGTGGACGAGCTTATCAACGAGGCTCGCGCCATACAAGAGCGCTGGCCTCTGCGAACCATCTACTTTCAGGACGATATCTTCGGCTACAACTTAAAGTGGCTACAGGAATTCTCCCGGCGGTGGAAAAACGAAGTCGGCGCGGAGTTCCACGCTCAGATCCGTCTTGAGCTCACCCGCAACGAAGCGGGAGAGAAGCGGCTCGACCTCTTTGCCGAGGCCGGCTGCAGCGGCATAACGCTGGCTATCGAATCGGGAAGCCAGTTCATGCGGGACCGGGTGCTCTTCCGGCATATGGATGAGGACCTGATTATCGAAGGGTGCGACAGGATTATGAGCCGCGGGATGTCCCTGCGGACCGAACAGATTCTGGCGGTTCCCTTCAGCGACGTGGATACTGACCTGTCCACGTTGCGGCTTAATAACCGCATCAACCCGACGATGGCGTGGTGCTCGCTCCTCGCTCCGTACGGCGGAACCGACATCGGCAAAATCTGCACGAACTTCGGTTTTCATAGTAGCAACAACGACGACCTCGTTGAACGCTCCTATGAGCGCAGTACCCTGCGGCATCCTGCCGGAGGAACACGCGACATCGAACCCATGGTGGAGAAGCTCGGTATCAACCCGAGCGCTCCGCCGGCGCTACAGCCGCTCGTCAACATGCGGGCGGTGCGCAACGGCGACAGAGTGGCCGACGTCTTCTACTACCCACCGCATAAGCAAAGCGACGGCACGTACACGGCCGGAGAAGGACGGAAAGCCGGCACCATCGAGTACCTCGACCCAGAAGAGAACGAACGCTACCGCGAGGACTCCTTGCGGACGCAGCGGCTCTTTAACTTCCTGGCAAAGGTACACGATGCCGAAGGGTTGGGCCGCAAGCTCATCGCTTTGGGCGACAACGCGTGGAATTGGGAGCAAATAGGCGGGGTTACCACAAAGCACCTGCAGCACCATGTCCCGGCAGAAAGGCTGGAGGAGCGGCGTCACGCGCTCGCGCGCGAGATGCAACTTGCTTCTCCGGAAGATATGCCGGAGCCGGTCAAGCAGAACCCGCACTACTTTACCTACTTCCCCGCGGGCGGCGTGCTGGCGCAGCGGCTTACAGAACAGGGAGTCTTTGACTCCGGCGTTCCTATGGCCGATATGCTCGACACGCTGAGCACACATACGAGGCGGCACTTGTTCCACTTCGGTCTGTATAAAATCGAGAACTGTGACGCTCCTATCGCTGTATAAGAGCTCACCGCATCCTAAGGGCTGCTCACAAGCAGCCCTTTTTTATTACTGCAACACCATGCCAGCGGGCTTCCTACCGAGAGGATGCGCAAATACCATGTTGGGGCACAAAAGCCGGTCTCCCATGCGGTACGATATGAGTCTATTATTTTGGCCGAACTGATAGGAGGCATATCCAAGCGCCTCCAGTTGTTCGACCGTAGCCTTGAAATTCTCTTCATTACCAGCCTTATTCCATAACTCTATGACAAGCAGTGGCTTGTGCACCGTAAGCGTGCGCGTCGCTCCCGTAATCACCACGGATTCCGCCCCCTCAACATCTATTTTCACGACGGAGGGAGAGGCGTGGTGTTCCTCACAATAAGAGTCAACAGTAGTCGCATAGATTGCCACTGATACAGCGCCGTCGACCGATTTTGTGGTATTAGATCCCGAATTTTCGACGCCAAAATCTGAAATAGTAAGAGGACCGCTCTTGTCCATGCAGGCCTTATTGACGAGCGTGACGTTGTTTTTCGAACCCGCATTTTTGGTAAGAATATTGAATGTACGCGGAGTCGGCTCAAAAGAATGCACATACTTAGTCAATGCCGAGGCAAGCAGCGTATAAAAGCCGATATTTGCTCCGATGTCAAAAAAAGTATCATCATCTATCAGTTCCCGCACAAAAAAATCCTCGACCGGCAGCTCATAGCCGTCGATGAGCCCGTGATGATACACGGAGCGGTACGCGGGAAAGTTTACGGTTATCTTTTCTCCCCAAAACGTGCGCGCGCCGATGAGCGGGCTGTGGAGACGCAACGCATATATAAGTAGTTCCCAACAGCGGTCGACGAGTCCGCACCACAGAGTAGTCAACGGATATTTTTTTATCCGCTTGCGCCACGGTCTGGCGCGCAGCCGGTAGAGTTCGGAGTTTTGCGCACTCTTTTTGTATGCGGACAAGACGGAGGTTCTGCTCATGGTTTATTTGACCGCCTCAAGCTCCCATGTGAGGCACTCAGTTGGAATAATAAGCGAGAGATACTGGTCGTACCAAGCGGGATGACGGTGGATGAAGTTTTTAAACGCCTGGCGCAACGGATTGCGCGAGCGGTGCGGCCAGCCGTACCAGAATCCTTTCTTCAAAAATAATCTGTCCGTGTATCGGTATTTTGAAACTCCGCTGTCTTTAATAAAATAATCAAGTGTCCCGTGGGTAAAGAAGTGCGTGTGTGTCGGGTCGTTGAACGCATCGGCACAGCGGAAGTACGGCACCTGTATGACGGCGCGTCCGCCCGCTTTGAGTACGCGGTGGATTTCATTCATCGTCGCCACCACATCGCCTACATGCTCAAGTGCGTGATTGAGAAAAACTAAGTCAAAAGAGTTATCTGTAAACAGCCACGGCACTTGATTAAAACTGTGTACAACATCCACACCGGGGAGCTTAAGAATATCCATCCCCGTCGAGCCGGGCAGTTTGCGCCCGCCGCAGCCGACGTCGAGCGCGCGGATACCGCCTAAAATATCTTGTTTTGTGAAACCCGTCGGGGTAAAAATTTTTTGTGCCCAGCAAACCATATTTTTATTGTACCTTTTCCTGAGCTTGTATAAAGGCCAGGATCCGCTCGGCGCGCGCGCGCCACGAATGCCTTTGCGCGGCTTCGTATCCTCGCGCGGACATGGTTTTTGATTTTTCCTTCTCCTTCAATACCTCTCGTACAACGCGCGCCAAGCTCTCCGCATCATCCGGCTCATAAAAGGAGACTTCTTCCGGGGAGACCAGGCTCCTCATGACCGGAGTGCCGCCTATGATAACCGGCCTGCGCGACGCCAGATATTCAAAAATTTTCATCGGAGGACCGTACCGGTTTGAGCTCTCGCTCCTTTTTGTGCCGATGACAAGGAGCGCGTCCGCGGCCGCAAGCCAGAGCGGAACTTTGTCAAAAGGCACACCCTCGACAATGTGCATGTTCGGGGGCAACGCAGCCCGCTTGGTCACTTCCAAAAATGTTTCTTCAGAACCGCCCACGGCGTAACAGATGAATTCGGTCAATTGGTCGACTGCGGCCGGCAGTATTTCAAGCCCTTTCCATTGATAAAAACGTCCGACGTATATAAGGAGCGGCGGTCCCGGAAGGATCCCTAATTGCGCTCGCGCCTCTTCTTTAGTTACCGACAGCGCAAATTGTCCGATATCAACCCCGTTTGACTCAACCAGTATATGCTCAGGGGAAACCATAAAGATCTCTTTGAGCATATGCCAAACCCCTTCGCTGATGGCGACAAACCTCATGCGTGGAAATAAAAAACGCAAAACACCCGTCGCGGGTTTGGGCCCGTGTATTTCTATATAGGAACGCCCAAGGAACGGCAGCACCGCAAATGAGAACGTGTCCATGTCCACGGTATAAAGGGCAAAGCGTTCTCCTGTGAGTTTTTTCCACAACATATATAGCGCGTAGCTCACCATAAAAGACGCTGAGCTGAGCGCGTACCCCGCCCGGCCGAAGCGATAATAGAGGTTGAGCACCGGCAACCGTACTAGCGGCACATCCACGCGAAGCTTGTAATAGCTCTGCAGAGACTCCGTCTCTCCGCGGTTTGGCACCACGAGCGTTAAGTCGGCTCCAGCTTCTATAAATGCCTCGCACATCTTCCCTATCTGGATAGCATGCGCTTTTTCGTTCGGCATGCGGGCGTTGACAACATAATAAATCTTCATGGAAGGCGGTACAGATCAAAGCGGTCGTCGCTGTACACCAGCGCGGCGCCGAGCTCCTCCGGATGGTACTGGGGGTCAAGCTTTATGTCTTTAAGAATATACGAGACGTGGTACTTCTTGAGATACTCCGCGATATGCGAACGGATGTCGGTCGTAAACTTTGCCGCGAGATTCTCAAAAAACTTCTCGCCAAGGAGGCCCACAGGCGTCGGCACCGTCCCGCAATCTTTGCCGCTGTTATAAAAATGGAGTATGTGGCAGATTTTTATCCCCCGCTCGATGGTCTTCGGCAGATGGTAGGCGTTGGCCCGTCCTACATAAGCATAGATGTCGTCTTTAAGGGTCTGGGGAGTGATCGGGTCGAAGTAGCTTGAGACCAAATAACGCTCACGTATCTCGTCGTTGGACAACAGCATAAACTGCGCCTGCTCCACATAGAGGACGTAGTGGCGGGTCAGTGCCGGCACATGAAAGGTCGAGTAGTCATGCGGGTTTCCCCACACCACGACGGGCTCCGGCTCGTGCGCCTCTAGCCACTGCAACGGAGCGGCGTACTGTTGTTGCTCTACCCAAGCATCGCGCCGTTCGGGGGCATGGATAAACAAAGTGAGGTATTTATAACAAAAATACAAGTTGGCGCAGACCAGCACCGCACACATAAGGGTTACCAGCCAGCGCGACACGCTCCGTAAATGTTCCCGGTAGCGCCACGCGAGCGCCGCAGTAAGAATCGTAGCAAGTGGTAACCACAATACAATAAACCGGCGTATATGCTCGCCTATTTCAAGCAACTGGCCGGTAAAGAAGTTACTCCCTTGCAATATCCAAAGTGCCAGCCCCGTCACTCCAAGGAATAACATTACGACGCGGGAGGTCCGGTCCTCGCGTATGGCGGGTATGAGCCGGTAAAGCGCGGCACCTATAACCAGCACGACCCCCACCCATGCGCCGGAGTAAACAACCTCGGCCATAGGGAGGTGCGTATTTACAAGGCCGAAGCGATTCATGCTCTCCCAGAAATACGGTTGGTGGGTTACCCATATGGTATATAAAAATGCCGGCGAACCGATGACTCCACCAAGCACTGAGGCCACGAGCGTACGACGCAGGAGCAGCCACTCCTTACTGACGAGCGCGTAGAGCGCCAACAGCCCCAGCGTGGCAACGGCCGTCTGCCAAAGGAAGCTGTAGATATAAAAAGTGACACCCGCGGAAAGCCCGAGAACTATCGCCGACCACCATTCATCCGGCCGTTTGAGGAAACGGATGAACGCTATATAAAACAGAAAAAGAAACGGGGTGACTTCCTGCCGGACGCTTGCGCGGAACACTCCGTCATACGATTGAAGGTAACCAAACAGGGCTCCGGAAGCACTCAGCCATTTGGGCAGAGAAAACTCCCGGAACAACCAATAGTACAGTCCGCAAAATATCATGCTCCACAGCATAAAATTGAGCACGAGCGCCGGTACGAGCGGCACACCGAGCAATAACGGGATGGCGGCCAGCACATCGGAGACGAAGATGACGAGCGGTGGGCTAAACCGGTGTTCGAGTAAATACGGATTGCCGAAGAATATATTTCCCGTGGCGGCTTCGGTTATGCGCGAGTAATACAAAATTTCATCGGTATAGCTCTGCGGGACTCCGCGCCACTCGTCGCCTATCACCAGCCACGCCTGCACGACCGGTATCAGGGACAGTAACATTGCGGCAACGAGCAGCCCGAGTAATATTTTATGGGTTTTGATAAAAGTCATGGATTATACTGGGCGCGTATACGGAAACGCGGTAAAAACCGATTATGCAGGCCGACGCGGATATACGCAAGCAGGTCTTTTGACTTGGCCCGCCCGGTCGAGGACTTGCGTGTCATGAACATCTCCCACGGCGCATCCACCTCGGCTATCTTGTAGCCTAGGCGCAGAGGCTTTAGTATAGTTTCAAAAAAGAACGGGTGCCGCGACTCCTCCCAGCGGATGCTTTTAACGACCTCAATGCGGAAAGCGCGGTAGCCGTAGGTCAGGTCGCTCAGGCGCGTAAAATATATGGCACGGAATATCTGCTGGAACAAAAAGTTAAGCGTCATTTTTACAGGATTATATCCGTTGAACGCAAACCCCTTACGCCAGCGCGTCGCGGTCGCCATGTCATACCCATCCTCCAATTTTTGAATCATCTGCGGCAAAATTTCCGGAGGCGTCTCGAGGTCGGAGGTCATCAGCACCACCGCGTCGCCATCCGCTCTTGCAAAAGCTTCTTTAAGCGCCTCACCCACACCGGGGCGGCTTTGGTCAAAGGCGTCTATGCGCCCCAGGTACGAGTGTTGCAACTCCTCTATCACGCGACGAGTTTCTGGGTTCGTAAGCCGAGCCGAGGAGGCGATAATGATACGCACCTCATGGCCGGAGAGCTTTTCAAACGCCGCGTGGACTGTTTCAGCCAGCAACGTGCCCTCATCAAGCGTTGGCAATACAACAGACACGCGCATAATTCCCCAAAAAGGTACCTCATAGTATCATAAATGCCAAGCACAAACTCATGGAACTTATTACCCATCTTTTTTATATGGTATGGCGGTACCGCGTTGTGCGCGTTGGCTTAATAGGTGGAATCGGGTTGCTGGTTCAGACACTGACATTCGAGACTCTCGCCTTTTGGTTACATGTTTTGCACCCCTCGACCGCCGTAATCATCGGCGCGGAACTCGGTATTATCACAAATTTCTTCCTCAATAACCGGTACTCTTTCAATGACCGGTCGCATGCCCCGCTTTGGCACCGACTTGTGCGCTTCCATCTCGTTGTTTCCGGTTCATTGCTTACCCAATGGTTGTGCGTGTTTTTGACCGAACAGGTTACGCATAATTTTTGGTGGCTCCATCTAGCTTTTATCGTCGGCGTGGGCCTCGGATTTGTCTCCAACTACACGGGCTACCGGCTCTGGGTGTGGAAGCATCACGGCGAATCGGAAGTATAAAAAGAAAAGAAAAACCTCCCCGCCTAGGCGGAGAAGGATGCTTCAGTTTGAACGCTGCTGCGGAGGATCCGCGAAGGCAAAGAAGTCTGCCCCATCGAATGCTCGTAGAGCTGAGACGACGCGCTCGGGTTGAATGGGATGCCGAGGTGTTTACGCACCTCTGCCTCCAGAGCGTCACGCTCGCGTACGAGGTCCTCGGCCGACAGAGCCTCGGTCCACACATGGCTGACATAGCGCCCTGGAACGCCTTTGTAGCAGTCGGTTTCGACTGTGTAGTCGATTTCCTGCTGGTAGAGGAAATCCCCGTTGGCTTCGTACACCCATTGTCCGGGCGCAACTTCTAGCGCCTGGTCGTAGTACGGAGAGCCCGGATACGGCGTGATGACCGTGACGTCGAAGTCCGAGGGACGGGCTTCGAGCAACCAATAGCGCGTATCCGCAACTGTTCTCGCGGACTCTCCCGGATGTCCTATCGACATAAGGGCTTTTACCTTGAGCCCAGCGGAGTGCGCGAGCGCAACACAGCGCGTGTTGTCATCGCGGGTAGCTTTTTTATTGATGTTCTCGAGTATCCGGGGAGACCCGGACTCGAAGCCCACCAATATCTGCCGGAATCCGGCGCGGTGCATCGCCTCGGCTTGGCTCTTGGTAAAGAGTTCCGATTTGATAAAACCGCGCAGACGGAACTCGACGCCGAGCCTGCTCTGCAGTGCTGTAATTGCCTCCATCAGCTCGACCATCGACTTGGAGACGTTGAGCTCATCGTCGTAGAACATAAAGCCGGTGTGCCCGTACGTACAGTGCACCTGCTCGATTTCCTCCACGATGCTCGCGGTTGTGCGGGTGCGGATGTGGCGCAACATCGGACTAAGCCGACCCGCGCAAAACCCGCACTCGAACGGACATCCCAACTGCGCGATAAGCGACGTCGCGGGGACGCCGTCGATCGTGTAGCGGTAGCTCGGTAGGTCGATCAAGTGCCTTGCAGGATAAGCCGAGGCGTTTAATCGCGCGTTGTCGAGGAAGAGCTCTTTGCTTGGGGACTTGCGTCCATCCGCATCGATCAACCTTGGCGCACCGACTTCTGCGGCGAGAAAAATCGTCTCTTCCCCGTCGCCTGCGACGATGGTGTCGAAGTAAGGCAATAGGCGGTCAAACGCGCGATGCGCTCGGCCGACAGTGCCATGCTTCTTTTCGTAGTTTAGAGCCGCCACGGTAAGCGTGGCGTGCGTGCCTCCAAGGATGGTACGTGCATTACTGCGCGTTTGCCGTATGGCATCCGCAATCTCGACTGCTGCCGGCAACTGCGGCGTCGTAGCCGTGATGCCGAATACGCGCGCCGTAGTTGATGCCGTGTGCTCGCGCACAATATCGGCGAAGTTTTTGTAGCCCGAGAGGTCAAGAACTTCGACGGGCACCCCTGCGGCTTCCAGAGCGGCCGCCACTTTGAGCGGACCGAGGAATGGAAACACCCGCTCGTCCAGTAGGAACGGGGACGGCGGTATTACGATGCAGATTTTCTGCGAGCCCATGCGCTCCTCCTGTGAGTTTGTGTTGATAGAACTTCCGCAGAGGACTATAGCAAAGATGTCAAACTCATGCCACTATTTACTTAATTGATTCGAAGAATTTCTGGAACACCGAGACAATATACTCGCGGTCTTTTGGCGCGAGCATCTGGTGCGAACCGATGTAAAAGCCGTTGTTGTTAATCCAGCGGGCTACCGGGTACTGCGACTCCAAATCCCCGTACAGCTCTTTATAAAACGGCTGGTTGATGAGCGGCAGCATGTCGCGTGTCTCGATGTTGTGTTCCTCCAGATACTGGACCAAGTCGGCTTTTTTTACCGGTGAGGACTCCTTGATAACAATCGGGTACATCATGAACACGTGGTCCGCGCCGGAAGCAGTCGCGGGCAACTGAAGATGCCTGTCAAACTTGGTGAGATGCGTATTAAAATACGCGCCGTTTTCCTTGCGCTTTGCGATTGTCGCTTCATGCCGCTCAAGCTGAGCGCAGCCAAGAGCCCCCTCCATCTCGGTGACGCGGTAGCTGTATCCACGGCGGATAAAATTGAACCTCCGGGAAATAATTTCTTTAAGGTCTGCACCCTTTGCCTCCTTGCCGTCGTCAATCGAGATGTAAATATTGTCCCGCCCGTGGTTGGCGAGGCTGCGCAGGCGCTCCGCGAGCACCGGGTTGTTGGTCATAGCGAGACCCCCTACACCAGTCACTAAAATATGCGCCACGTAGGTCGAGAAGCAGGCGATGTCGCTCATAACACCGACAGAAGTTCCCTTATAGCGCGCGAACATCGTCTCGCACGAATCTTCGATAATGCGCAAGTTATGTTTGCGTGCGATTTCTTGTATCGCATCCATCGCGGCAGGCTGCCCGAAGAGATGCACCGCCACGATAGCCCTAGTGCGAGGAGTTATCCTTTCTTCAATTTTTGCTGGGTCGATATTGTAGGTATGCGGGTCTACATCCACGAAAACAGGCTTTAAATTATTGGCCAAAATAACGTTGCTTGAGGCGACAAATGTAACCGCCGGGCACAGTATCTCATCATTGTCCTGCCAGCCGTGCACTTCTTTAAGACAGGCGACCGCCATTTCGAGCGCGCTCGTGCCGCTGTTGACCATAACGGCGAAGCGAGCGTCGTGCGCCGCGGCGAACTCCCGCTCGAAGCGCTTGGTATACGGTCCATAGGAGAGCCGTCCTGTGTCGAGTATGTCGTTTACGTAGCGCTTTTCCACATCGGTAATTTCGAGACACCCGACGCCGATCTGCGTATCCGCTTTTGCCGCGTTGGGCAGTATGGTTACTTTTGAAAGCTCGCTGTCCATCATAATCTCCACGAGTTTTGCAAAGGTTGTGCGCGGCTTCCATCCGAACGACGCAAAGGCCTTGCCTGCATCGCCGCACAGATAATCCACCTCGTTGGGGCGAAAATACTCAGGGTCAATTTTTACTACCGTCTTGCCGCTTGACGCGTCAATGCCAACCTCACCTGCTCCTGCACCCTCCCACCGCAGGGCAACGCCGATGCGTGCAAAAGCCGCTTCGGCAAATTCTCGCACGGTATGCGTCTCGCCCGTTGCTATGACAAAATCTTCCGGTGTTTGCTGTTGGAGCATCGCCCATGCCGCCTCCATGTATTCCGGCGCGTAGCCCCAGTCGCGGCTGGCGTCGAGGTTGCCGAGCTCGATATGCCCGCGCTTCCCCGCCGCTATCTCCGCCACGCTGCGCGCTATCTTTCTTGAGACAAAGTTACTGCCGCGCCGCGGAGACTCATGGTTAAAGAGGATGCCGTTGACCACGAACATGCCGTAGCTCTCGCGGTACACCCGCGCTATTTCAAACGCGTAGAGTTTGGCCACCCCGTACGGGCTGCGCGGCTTAAACGGCGTACGCTCGTTCTGCGGAGCCTCTTTTTTGTCTCCGCTGTACAGTTCGGACGTGGATGCTTGGTAAATTTTGGACTTCAGTCCCAACAGCCGCACAGCCTCAAGCAGCGAGAGTACGCCAAGCCCGTCGGTATGAGCGGTGTATGATGGCACCTCAAACGAGATTTTGACATGCGACTGCGCCGCGAGGTTATATATCTCGTCGGGTTGCACTTTTTTTAAAATAGACATGATGGAGTTCATGTCGGCCATGTCGCCGTAATGCAAGTGCTTATGGCGCCCGGTATCGGTGGTAAAGATGTGGTCGATATTGTGCCGATTAAAGGTGCTCGAGCGGCGCACGAGGCCGTGCACCTCGTATCCTTTTTCAATAAGCAACTCTGCCAAATAGGAGCCGTCCTGGCCTGTAATGCCGGTAATAAGTGCCTTTTTCATAAATAGCCCCAGTACTATACTGAAGAGCTACGGCCTTGTCTATATGTTGCGGCGATATACGCGCACAACGATTTTTCCCACGGGGGGAGTTTGGGAAGTTTTGTATTTTTAAGCATAACGCTTGGGCGAGCGGCGCTTGAGGGAAAGTCTTTCGCCACCACAAGGTTCTCCGATACGCCGAGAGCGCGCGCTACTTCGCGGGCTATTTCGTAACGCGAAGCGCCGCCTTCGCTGACGATATGATACACGGCGCTTTTTTTCGGCGAAGAGTCTATAAAGTTTTTTACGACCGACGAGGCAAAATCGACACAGGAGGTCGGGTTGCCGCGCTGCGCCGACGCTTCGAACACTCTCCCTTGGTTGAGAGTTTTTGCGACCTCATCTACAAATGTGTCGCGGTAGCTCGAATACAACCATGAAGAGCGCACGACACTTCCGCCACACGAGAGCACAATACTCTCGGCTTCCGCTTTTGTTTGGCCGTATACATTGGTCGAATGAGCCGGCGCGTCTTCCGCGTACGGCTCGGGGGAGTCGCCAAACACATAGCTGCTGCTCACAAACAGATGTGCAATCCCCGCCCCGGCGGCTGCGCGCGCGACATTGGCGGCTCCATCGGTATTTACCCGTTTGCCAAGAGCTGGGTCGCGCTCTAAAGCTCCCACATCAATAATCGCCGCCGCGTTTATTATAAAATCCGGCTTTTCCTCCGCGACCACCCGCCCGACCGAAGCTGTGTCGGTAATATCAACGCGTGAGTGCGGCGGAGCTACGATGGTATGAGAGGCAAGTGCATGAGCAAGCTCCATGCCTACCATACCCGAGCCTCCGAACAAGAGGATTTTCATTACTTCAATTTTACTACCCAAATTTCCGGACCCATCTGGCGCATCGTAAAGACCGCAAGCGACGGCCCGCCGAACTCGTTGGCAAGAAGGTCGACGGCCGGCCCGGCCGCCGGAAAGCGCGCGATTATCTTGCCTTTGGCGAGTAGACTCTCCAGCGCCGGGTACGAAGTGGTAAAACGGCCCACCACCGCGTAGTCAAAATGTTGAGACTCCAAAAAATCCGGAGTGAGTTTTGCCACTCCTTCGCCGGAGAGCGTACCTATTTCAAACACCGGATATGCCGGCGCCGGATAGCTTGAGGCCGCGAGCGAAAGCAGCGTCCGGTCGACTAGGCGGCTCGATGCCGGGTCGAACGTCAAGCGCTCTCTGAGCAGTTCGGGCTCGGGCCAGACGACTTTCATGTTCGGCGTGTAGGAGATGACGCGGGCATCTTTGGGCAGAAACTCTTCTATATACTGCCGCGCGTCATGCCGCGTGTCGGGCAGCGTCCAAAGATAGCTAAAGCGCAGCACTATCAGCGTGGGGAGCGCGAATATAGCCACAACCATCCCTATGTGCACGGCCCGCATCTGCGCCATACGCACGATTTCGTACACACCTACCCCGGCAAAGAGGACAAAAATGGGGAGTATGAGCGACACGTAGTGCAGAAGATAATAATGGAAGAGGTAAATAGAAAGTACCGTAAGGAGCGCCGTAAGAGCCAAGACTGCTCCAAACTTGCGGTGTCGCAGGAGAAAGAACGGGAGTCCGATGAGTCCGAAAATAAAGATGACCGTTTCGGACTGGGCAAAGTCGCGCGCCTCGGTGACGGCCATCTCGGCGAATTCATAGAGTGACTTCTGCGCGGTCAGCGTAATTCCCTGGTCATCGTGTCCCGCGAGCAAATTTTGAAGGATAAGCGGGTGGAGCGCGAAGGTAAGCACGGTGAAAGCTCCCGTTATGGCTAACATTATCCAAAACGCCGCGCTGCGCAGTTTTTGAACAAGACTCCCCTCGCGGAAAAAGTGCGCGAGCGCGGGTGCAATCATAAGGATACCGGCCAGGACCCCCGTGCCGACGGCCAGCCCGCCGAAGATGCCGGCAAGCGCGTACCAGCGCTTCTGCCCTGAGTGGTAGAGGCGATATGTTGCCCACAGCAATCCGACGATGCACAAGAACGACGGGGCCCAGTGGCGCGCGATGTGAGAAAATTCAACATGCAAAAAGCTCGTCGCCAACAACAGCGCCGCAAAAATTCCGCTGCCCGGGTAGATACGCTCGGCAAGTCTCCCCAAAAAGTACACCGTGAGCGCGCCTATGAGCGCCGAGAGTGCGCGCGTCGCTATCCAGGCTGGCGTCGGGTCGAGGATGAGCTGTGTCGCGTAGTCAGTAAGCGAGGGCGCATGCGAGAACAGATAGAGGAGTCCCATCACCGGGGCGAGTACCAACAGGTAGAGGTACGCCGTAAACGGCGGGTAGTACATCGTGGCAAAGTCCGCCGGATGCAACGCGGGTATAAGCGTCTGGAGCTTGAGCATGGTGAGCGCACCGCGGGTGAGCGCCGGCTCGTCTAGGACGATAAGGTCGGGAAACCCGTACGTAATTCCCCACAGCCGCACAAACAACGCGCCGACCGCTATCCAAAAAATGGGCTGCCGGTGGAAGGGAGTGCGCGGCGTTATCCGCGTGTACTCCCACAGAGTCTGCAGCAGCTTCATCTTTGAGGGGCCTTTTTTGAGATTGTAGTCGTAGCGCAGCGGCACTTCGGCAAACTTTGAAGTGTGTTTTGCTATCTGGAGAAGGATTTCGGCTATAACAGCAAAGGATTTACGCGCGCGAAACGGCGGGAGGTTTGTGATGTACTCGCGCAGCGTTGAGCCCCGGTAGGCGCGGTAGAGCACCGAACAGTCGGTAACGTTGGGTACATTCCACAAAAGCCGTAAAAAGAAATTAATCACATTGCTCCCCCACAACCTCCACCAAGGGAACCCTAAAGACACCGCGCCCGGCGCGTAGCGCGAGGCGATGACCACGTCGGCTCCTTTGCGTATTGCCTCGACCATGTGTGGCACGCAGGCGATGTCGTTGGTGCCGTCGGCCTCGAGCGTAAAGACAATGTCTTCGTCCTGCAGGTGCGGGAGCAAAAACTCAAAGGCCGCGCGGAACGAGAGCGGCATCCCCTGCCTTGTTTTGAAAGAAATTGTCTGGACCGGATAGGTGCGCCCGAGTTCGGCGAGTATGCGGCTCGTGCCGTCGGTACTGCCGTCATTTACGGCGAGGATACGGCGCTCCAAATGGGGCGGCAGCGTCGCGCCCATAATACTCCGGACGACACCGGCAACGGACTCCTCCTCGTTGAGGACCATCAAAACAAAATATACTCTGGCCATTGGTTTAGTGGCTGTATCCTATCAAAACGCCCAGGCAGCTACAAGCGCGCCTTTTCGCGTATTTCCTCCATCAGAGGCCGCGTGAGCGCGTCCACGCGGAAGTAGTTGCGGAACGCGTCGCGCGCGCACAGCTGCATCGCCTTAAACTCCTCCGGAGTAAGCGAGTTATGGAACTCCGCGATACGCTCGCCGAGACGCGGTAGCTCGCGGAAGTCGACGACAAGCGCAAAGGAGCGGTAGTCGACCTTGTCGATGAAAGGCAAATTGCGTTCGGTGTCTACAATGACTGGAATCCGTCCGAGCGAAAGCATCTCAAAGAGGCGGGTTGAAGCGTTGGCGTCGCCGCGTATATCAAGTCCGTAATCGCTCCCGAGCAAGTTTTCCACAAACTCCCTACGCAGCGACTCAGCGCTGTTAGACGCCGTATCAATGTGCCCGGAATACGAGCCGCGGATTAGTACGCTGAGTGCAATGTTAGACGAACGTTTAAGTATCGCGAGCGCTTTTCGGCGGAAGAAGACGCCTTTCTTTTTTGCACTATAGCGGCTAATAAAAATACCTAACAGCCGGTCGGGTAGTTCTTTTAATATTGCACGCGCTTCCTGCATAAAGGTAAGCGCCGCCCACCCGCTAAAACCAACCACAGGCAGTTCCTTCCACTCCCGGAGACGGACTTTGCTGTCACAATACGCTTCCAGCAGGTCGTTGGCGTACGGTGGGATGATAATCTCGTTTGGTGTGCGCGAAAATCGGTAGCCGCCGTAGCGAAGCACAAGCACCTCGCGCGGGACCGAGTTTTCTATATCACCGACTCCGTCGATAAGGAGCGCTTTGCCCAACCGCTTTGATGTTGCACGACATTCCGCAAAAAGCCGCGGCATGGCGCGCAGCGCAAGATTGTGCGCATATGGCATGAGCACGAGGTCAGCATCCTCCTCCTTGTCGGTAATAGCATAATATGCAGGGTCAAATCCGTGGAGCTCGAACAACGCATGCTGAAAAGGTACGCGGTCTTTGTCGAGCGCATTGCCCCAAAACGGATAGAGTAGCGGAATATGTTGGCAGTCTTTGTTACGCCAACTGGGCGATACAAAAAAGGTTATTTTTTTGTCTTTAGGCATTAGGTAGTCGTAGAACAAAAAAATGATGATAGTGGTTACCGAATGGTACGAAGTCGCGGACAATGTCGCCGTGAACGGAGAGTTTTTGGCGGATTAGTGAAGCCGTATAACCCCGTTTACCCAACTCCCAATAGTGCTGGCCGTTAAAGGCGTGGCGTTTAGGGAACGGAATTTTAAATGCAAAACGAATCTGTGGAAGGAATGGAACCTTAAGCGAGAACGAGAACACGGGGCCGAAGTGAGGAATACTGATAGCCACATGCGTACGCGCCACGCGCGCAAGCTCAGTGAGCGCTTTATCAAACTGCTCGAACGGCATGTGTTCGAGCACCTCGAACGCACACACTACGTCATGCGATTTGTCGGCAAACGGCAGCGCGAGCACACTGCCGACGACATCCGGATGTAAGTCCTCCGCGATGTCGACACAAACATACTGCACAGTGGTGTTGTTTTTAATAAAATTGCCAAAAACACGGTCACCGGCGCCGACTTCTAAAACCGAGCGCGGTTGAAGCGCGAGAACTTCTTTGAGCTGCCAGTAATAGCTTACAAACCGGCCTTCAAAAGCATAGCGGTCAAATGCATAATGGGACTTGTCTACTTGTGGCTCTGTCATTTTAGTTCTTTTAGTATTGCAGGGATAAGATTTTTGAGCGAGTGGTGTTCGCGGATATATTCGGGGTTTGATTGCTCCAGATGCTTGATCGCCGGGTCGTTGGTTTTAACCGGGCAGCCGCAGGCGAGTGCCTCGAGTACTACTTTGTCCAACGAGCCTGTCTCGCTTGTATGCAGCAAATACGCGGCTTTGCGGTACTCGTCGCGCAGTTGTGCTTGCGTGAGTCCGCCCAAAAAATGCACGGTAGCGCCGAGCTCTTTAGCAAGAGATTCCAGATTTTTACGCTCCGGACCTTCGCCCGCTATCCGCAGTTCCCGATGCTCGCGCGCAGCGGCTTGTATCGCCAAGTCGTGCCGCTTTGATTTCATAAGCCTCCCGACAGAAAGTATTGCATTGCCGCGCATTACGCTCGGGTCCGGAGTAAAAAAGTCGGTATTTATGCCATGGCCCATCACGCGCACTTTATAGCTGCGCAAACGAAAGCTCTCTTTAGATGCAGTAAAAATAACATCAGCAAACCGCTCGGCAATGCGCAGTTTAAGGTCGACGCTTTTATGCGTGTACCATAGCGCGGTTTTTTTTCCGCGCAGTCGCCACAGCCATCCAGCAGCTATCAAATACTCCGGATTCATGTGCACAAACACGGCGTCGTACTCCAACCGCATAGAGAGACGCAGTAGGCGCCATGCGCGTACAAGCCTGCCTCCCGACCCGAGCGTTTTAAGCGAGATTACTTCCACCTCGCAGTATTTTTCAAACTCTTCTATCCAACGGACAAAGAACCCGAGGACAGGGTCGTTTTTATCCACGACTTGGGTACAGATGAGTAGTTTCATAAAGTCTCTTTCCATTGCCGAGCCCATTCCTGCGCACCAGGCAGATTCAGTTTCAACTCGCCGCGCCGGCCGCTATTAAGTACTTCGATTGTTTTTTGAGCAAGGTCCGACCTCGCTACAACATCTGCGCCGGCTTCGCGCGCGATGCCGACGTCGGGCGCTACCACCGGCACGCCGGCGGCGAGCGCCTCTATCATACTCGCTCCCCAGCTCTCGTGTTTGGAGGTGCAAAGCACCACGTCGGCTTGCGCCAGATACGTGGCAGGGTCCTGCCATCCGGGGAACTCCACCGGCAAACCTGCCGCATGAGCCCGCGCCTTCAGTTTTTGCGCGAGACTCCCAACGCCGAGCATGACAAGGCGGGCATCCATTCCGGAGCGCAGAACTGCTTGCAGTATCGATAGAGCGAGAGCCGGGTTCTTCTCACTCTCAAAACGCCCTACCCACAGTATTGTTTTTTGACTATGCGGCTGCCTGACAATATTACGAAATTTCGATATATCAATATATACAGGCAACACATGCACCGGCGCCTTAACGCCCATACCCTCCACTTGTTTTTTAAATATCTGCGACACTACCCTTATGGAATCTGCTCTGCGTAAAATAAATTTCCCGAGAATATTCAGGACGCTGGTATGCACTTGTATATTCAGTTTTGCCCCCATGCGGCGGGCCGCTCTCCACGCAAAGAGCCCCCGCCAAAAGGGGTCTTGCGATGTCACAACATCAAACATGCCCGCGGGAATTTTTGGCCACATCCGCCAGCCGGCGGATCCCCGACCCCAGTAAACTACCTCGAGTTTTTCAACCACTGATTCCTGCAGGCTAAAACGTTCGCTTGAAACAAAATTTCTGTCGCCGGTAATCATTAGTACTCTCATAGTGTTTTTATCAGCGCGACCAACCGGTCGAGTGTTTTATCAATCGAAAACTCTTTGGCTCTCTCCATAGCGGAGCGCCCGCGCGCAAGCGCAGCTCCCCTGTCTTGCTCTATTTTTTTGAGCGCGGTGTGCAACGCCTCGTCATTCTGCGCGGGGATAAGCAGACCGTCTACGCCGTCGCGGATAAGCTCCGGATTGCCGCCGACCGACGTGGCAACAATCGGCGTACCGAGAAACATTACTTCTATCAGCGTATGCGAAAGCCCTTCATAACTTGAGTTGAGCACGAAGACATCGGCCGTTTTTGCCCACCCGAGCGCCTGCGCGCGCGGCAAAGTATCGGCGACGAACAAAGACCATCCTTTCTCCATTGCCACGACGCGCTCAAGGCGGTCTACCCCTTTCCACGGGACGCGCCGCGCCGAGGTGACGACCAAAAATCCTTTAGGGCGCTCAGGAGGCAGAGCGACCGGCAGAGGAAACTCGATGCCGTTGTATATCCTGACCACCCGCTTGGGGCTGGCACCCCAGAGAATCGTCAATGAACGGAGATACTCGCTCGGCGCTATGACGCGCAGGGCGCGCCGCACGACAAACTTTTGC
>Ga0209542_10003107_pt1 | contig 35970 bp, 37 predicted proteins | sample RifCSPhighO2_01_FD_184028 | JGI IMG/M metagenome (GOLD analysis project Ga0209542, IMG submission 184028) | Soil microbial communities from Rifle, Colorado - Rifle CSP2_plank highO2_0.1 (SPAdes) (version 2) | ecosystem: Environmental > Terrestrial > Deep subsurface > Rock core/Sediment ...
GCTCAAGAAGAAACTCGCTGCCCATCACGGGCTACGCAAGGTCCGCCGCTACAAAGTGATTTCGCAATTACTCAAAGACGCGCGCTAATCCCAGCCTCCCGTTTCTTTCTTTAAACCCTCGTTTCTGTCAATGCTTTCTATTTGCCTCTACAAGCTACAAGCTGTAAGCTACAAGCTATGAATTTGTGGCACGACATCCCGCTCGGTGAGAATGCTCCGGAAGAATTCAACGTCGTCGTGGAAATACCGCGCGGCTCGCACAATAAATATGAGGTCGACAAAGAGAGCGGGCTCATCAAGCTCGACCGCGTGAATTATTCGGCCGCACACTACCCGTGCGACTACGGTTTCGCACCCCAGACACTTTGGGACGACGGTGATGCGCTCGACGTCATTGTCCTGACGACCAATCCCATCCCCCCCGGCATCCTCGTCACGGTGCGCCCTATTGCCCTCATGAAAATGACGGACGACGGGGAGTCGGACGACAAAGTGCTCGCGGTGCCGATGGAGGACATCCGTTTCGACGATATGAAAGACCTGAAGGACATCAACAAACACACGCTCAAAGAGCTGCAGCACTTCTTCGAACAGAACAAGAAGCTCAAGAAAAAGCCGGTGGAAACGGTGGTGCACGGATTCTCCGGCCGGGCCGACGCACTGAACGCCGTAACGCGCTCCATCGAAACCTACAAGCAGAAGTTCGGAAAATAGTATCAGCCTAGGAGTTATCCACCTCCCTTGTCCCCAAACCCGGGTCCCTAGCGCCTATAATGGCGGCATGCCTCCCTCTTCGCCTCCTACGCTTCCGCAGAGACCGCTCGATACGAGCCACATGCTTGCCCGTCCGGAGCCGTCCGGCGCGGGAGGGCTCGCGGCGCACGAGAAACATTCCGGCATCGGGCCAGTCGTCGGCATCGTCATCATTTTGCTTCTTGTCATATTTGGCGGGCTCTACTTCTGGGGCGCGAGTATGAACAAAAAGACGGAGCCGCTTCCTTTTATCCCTGGCGATTCGACGCAGCAAGCGGAGTGATGTAAACTCGCGCGAATGGTACACAACTTTACGAACGTTAAAGTCTCCCGCGACGATAGCGCGTGGGAGATAGAAGTGCGCGGAGAAATACCGGCGGAAATTCTGCAACGCTATCGGGAAGAGTCGCTCAAGGAAATACAAAAAGATGCGAAGCTCGACGGCTTTCGCCCGGGTAAAGCGCCGGTCGAGCGCATCCTCGAGGTTTATGGCGAAGCCGCCGTCATGAAGCAAGCGGTCGAGCATGCGATACAGCACGAACTGCCGGAACTGCTGGCGTCCGAAAAAGCGCTCATTATCGAATCTCCGCGTGTTTCGATAGGGGCGCCAGAAAAAGACAAGCCTGTTTCATTCACCGCACGCGCAGCTCTTGCTCCCAAGGTAGAGCTTTCCAATTACAAGGAGATCGCCTCGGCACAGAACGCAAAAAAAGAGGAGGTCTCCGTTTCCGACGAAGAACACGGGCAAGCGATGGCGCACTTGCGACGCGAGCGGGCACGTATCGACAAGATAGAAACGGGAGTGGAGCCGCAAAAAGCCGCGGAGGAGGCTCGCGCCATGAAGGAGGAGGAGCTTCCTGTGCTTGACGATGCATTCGTTCAATCGCTCGGCATGGAGAGCGCGGAGAAATTCTCGGAGACCGTGCGTGCGAACATCAAGACCGAAAAAGAAATGCAGGCGAGGGAGAAGCGCCGCGCCTCGATGCTCGAGCAAATGGTCTCATCCTCGAAAATATCGTATCCGAAAGCGCTGCTTGAGTATGAGCTCGACGACATGGAGTCGCGCTTGAAGCACGACATCGAGAGGGCCGGAATGACGTGGGAAGGATATTTGAAAGAAGCGAAGAAAACGCAGGCGGAGATCCGCGAGGGTTGGAAAGATGCCGCCGACAAGCGCGCCAAGGTACGCCTTATCCTTGCCGAGATCGCCCGCAAAGAGAATATCGAGCCGGAAGAAAAGCGGCTCGAAGAAGAGTTGGAGCGCGCCAAAAAGCAGATACCGAACGCCGACCAAGCGGCGCTTCGAGCCCACATAGCCCACGCGCTAAGGAACGATGCGACGTTGCGATTCCTCGAAGGCGATACTGAGCCGCCCGCACATCATCACCACGACCACTAGAAGGGTTATTTTCTCTCTTTAATCTCAATGTCTTCCTTGGGGAGGTCAAACTTTATCGAGAACATATCGAAAAAACCCTTTTGTCCGAGAATACCGGACCCATGCTTGGCGATATCATAGGAAAAACCGACAGTGGTTTTATAATCCCAACCTCCGATGTTGAGTGTGACTTCGTGCAGAAATGCCTCGGCTCCACCCCGTTCTTGCACACCACCGAAAACCTCTTTGACTCCTGAGCGCACATCGATCCCAAGATAATCACCGACCTCTCCGTCAAAAATACAAAAATCCGCGCCGGAATCTATCAGCGCGGAATATTGAACTGACTTGCCCTTCCAGGATATTCTGACGGGGACAATGGGGCGCGATATTGAGGAACCGAAAAATTCAGATTTCTTGGGAAGAAGGAGTTTGGCGTACCGGAACTTCATGGGGCCTAGAGGATGCCAATATACGGAATGACTTCAGTCGGCATACGCGCCATAATCGGGTCCTCGTAACCCCTTTTCTTGGATTGCTCGATGGCCTGACGAAGGGTCTTACCGCTCCCCATGACCGTTTTCTCATCCTTCGCAAGGGCTACCCACAAACCCCTGTATTTCTTCTGTATTTTAGTCCAATCTTTTACCATGCGGGCAGTATAGCAAAATGCCTATTTCTTGGCGATATACTCCTGATACCTCTCAAACAAAAACTCCAGCCGCTCGGGCTCGGATTTGAAATTCTTTTTGCCGTAGCAGGCGTCTACCGCTTTATCCAGTGCTTTATGCGCCTTCAGTAAATCGGCGGGCATGGTGTTGGGGTCGTAGAGGTCGGCGAGCGTTGCGGTCGGATACTTTTTGCGAACATCGAGCACTGCCTGCGCCGCGTCCTCCACCACTTTCTTCTGCGCATCCGTCGGCTTCTCCGGCCACGGAAAGTTGTTGTACACGATTTGAGCAGAATATTGGTAACGGCTTTCTAGTCGGCCGCACACCGCTCGCATCCATGCCATGTGCATTACCGAGGACAAAATACCGAATGTGAAAAAATCTGCCTCCGGAATGAGAAGTGAACTTCCGCTTGCAATGACATCCGCAGAAATAATGCCGATTGGCATATATTGTCGGTTTTCGGAAGAAACTTTGGGAATTAGGATGTAATCGTTTTCCGGCTGCCGTACTTCACCAAAGCGATACGGGGTGCTAGCTAATTTCTTAGTTGCCTCTCTTCCACTATTTGCTCGAAAATCGCGCGCCGATTCCACGCGAATCCGGATAGGTGAACAGGTGCGAATTGCCTCCGGTGCGGCTTTATCTAACCAAAGACAAAAACGTTTCCCGCCGTTTAAAAACTCTTCACCGCCCATGTACGGACGAACATACTCTGCCATCTGTGGACATTCTTTCTTGATACTTTCTGCATCTTCAGCGGAGAGGATGAGGGCGCCTTTATCAATTGGCATACTCCCATAGTTCATCTTTGGCCCGTCGTTGATGCGCTGCGTTCGACCTTCAACAACTACATCGGGAGCACCAACTAGATAGGGGTTGATATTCTCAACTTTCATCAGTTCTGGTTCTCCTTTTATATCCTCGTACTCAAAAATATATTTACGCGATACATCGAAATCACCGAATCCAACGATGACGCAATGCACGGCGGCTTTGCCTGTCGCCTCGTTGCTCCAGCGGAACGTCCGGTGTGCGAAATGAATCTTGATACCTCGCAATAAAAGATACGGCCAAAGAACACCAACCTGCTCACCTTGCGTAATACTGTTTGTCGAAACAAAAGCGACCCTGATTCGTGTCCCCGCTATTAGATCGGCTGCTTTTTTGTACCAGCAAGTCACATAGTCGAGTACCCCAGTCCCCTTTTCATTACCCCATACGGTTTCCATGTCTTTTTTCTGTTCTTCGTCCTGCTCCTTTTTCCCGAGAAACGGTGGGTTGCCAAGGATGTGGGTGAGTTTTTCTTTCGGGACGACACTTTCCCAATCAATGCGGAGCGCGTTGCCTTGCACGATGTGTGGCGCCTCCGTGAGCGGGAGTTTACGCAGCGGCTCGCCGAAGAGCGCGCCGAGCTCCATGTTCATCATATGGTCCATGAGCCAAAGCGAGAGCTTGGCGACTTCCGCCGGGAACGGTTCTATCTCGATACCGTACATATTTTCGATGGAGACCTTCGAGAGCTTCTTGAGGTCGACACCCATCGGTAGCACGACGTGCCCCGCTTTTACCTTCGACGAGCCGTGCTTGTAGAGCCGCGCGATTATCTCGTTCTCTATCTTGCGCAGTTCTTTGTAGGCGACAACGAGGAAGTTGCCACAACCGCAAGCCGGGTCGAGTAGCGTTATCTTTGCGATTTTTTCCCACAAGACATTAAGCCGTTCCGTGTTCGTTTTCGCGAGCTCCAATTCAGCTTTCAAGTCGTCGAGGAAAAGCCCGTCGATGACCTTGCGGATGTTCTTCTCGGAGGTGTAGTGCGCGCCAAGGTCGTGGCGCTGCTTTTCGTCCATGACCGACTGGAACATTGAGCCGAATATTTCTGGCGATACCTGCGACCAGTCGAACGAGAGGCACGCGAGGAGCATGTCGCGGATGTCGCGCGAGCCGATGAACGCTTTGTCTCCTTCTGCGGGCTTGAAGAGGCCGCCGTTCACGAACGGTAATGAGGAGAGATCGGGGTGGAGCGTCGAAGGCCGCATATCTTTCTTCCCCGTTCCGTCATCCGTATTCAGCACTTGGAAAATGAGGTCTATATGCGCCCCCACGTCGCTGCCGTCGGGCTTCGTGTGCTGGTCGATGTACTTTCGCAAGGCGTTCTTTTCAAAGATGTTGGTGTCTTCCGCGAAAAAACAGAAGACGAGACGCGTGAGGAGCCTGCTCGCCTCCGCCGGCGTGAAGTGATTGGTCGTGCGAATGGCTTCGTAGAGCTTGCCGATGGCTTTGACCGCGCGGACGTTTATCGGGTCTTCGGGTTTGTATTGCTGGACTTCTTCGTCAGTGAAAAAAGCGAGTTCACGCACGCGTTGGGGAAGGTCTTCGAGCGCAAATTCTGTCGACTTATCGTCTCTTGATGATTCGAGATCGTATACGCGGATAGATGCGAAATCGGAGACGATGATATAACGCGGTTTCACTTCGTCGTCGAGTGCGTCGAAATATTCCAGCGCCTGCTTGTAGGCCTTATCGAGGCTTTCGCCGCGTGATTTTGCCTCTACGAGGAATTTATGAGGCGCAAAGTAGTCGATCTTCGCAACACCGGGTCGGCCATATACGCGCACTCGCTCCTCGAACGCGCCGATGGAGCGGGCATGTACCCCGTACGCGAGCATGAGGTCTTTCCAAAAGGGTTTAGCATCCCTATCCTCGTCCTTTGCGTCCTTATAGTCGAGAACGAACTTCTCTGCCTGCTCTTGCACATCCCGCCAGTTCACCATTCGCGCATTATGCCGCATTTCGTGAACCGCGCCATTTGCGTCAGCTCGGTGATTTCTGTACACTCTCGATATATGAATACGATAAAAGCTCAAATGCTCGTGCCGATGGTCGTCGAGAAGACTTCTTTTGGCGAGCGCGCGTACGACATTTACTCTCGCCTTCTTAAAGAACGCATCATCTTCCTCGGCGGTCCCATCAACGACGAGGTTGCAAACCTGATAATTGCGCAGATGTTGTACCTCCAATCGGAGGATCCGAAAAAAGAGATCTCGCTCTATATCAATTCTCCGGGCGGCGCCGTGACGGCGACCCTCGCCATGGTGGATACCATGAATCACATCCAGCCCGACGTCGCGACGTACTGCGTCGGTCTCGCCGCCTCGGGCGCCGCCATCCTCCTCTCCTCGGGCGCGAAGGGCAAACGCTTCGCTCTCCCGAACGCGGAGATAATGATCCACCAGCCGCATGGCGGCGCCGAGGGTCAGGCTTCCGACATCGAGATAACGGCAAAGCAGATACTCAAAATGCGCGACCGCCTCAATAAAATCCTTGCCAAGAACACCGGCCAAACACTCAAAAAAATAGAGGACGATGTTGACCGCGACTTTTTCATGGACGCCGAGGAATCCGTCAAATACGGAATTATTGACAAGTTACTGAAGTAGTTTTGTCCGGTGCGCCGCGTTTATGAGAGGGCCGCGCGAATGGATAGAGAGAAAGCTCCAGACAGCCGGCGGGTTGATAATGCTCAACGAAAACTGCGCCGCAAAGATCTATCAACCATCAACTCTGGCGGTGAGCTTCCTCACGCGAAAGCGTGATGATGCCGAGGAAGGTTTTTCCAATGGCATGCGTGAGCTGGCGCGTCGCCTCGAATCTGACAAAAGTTTGGCGGAGATCTCCACCATTGTCACAGACCCCAACGCACGGAACCCACTCTTCAAGACCCTGACCCGCGATGAATTTATCAAGCGATTCGGTTCAAAAACGGGAGCACCCGACGACCGCGCGGAGAAGTAAGAGCCCTTTTGTGGCACCGAGGAATCCGTTAAATACGGCGGGAACTATATACAAAGCTACCCTACGGGGAGCTGGGTAGCCGAGTATGAAAATCGGCTATCATAGTGCGGGAGTTAGATTGGGTAGACAATATGGCTTCTCCGATACAGATATACGAGACGGCACACAAGCGAGTTGATGACTACTTGGGGCTAAAGACAAAGGGACGTAAACCTGACGACGATTTGCGGGCCGCTGTGTTTTTTGAAGTTGCCGCTATTGACGTATATTTTCACGCAAAGATAATAAAGCACTTTCGGGAAAAGCTACAAAAGGACGGCGCGTTTCCGCTTCCGCCTGCGGCTAGGGAATTAATAAAAAGCGAGGTCTCGAAAGAACTTACGGGTTCGGAGTATCGAGATTTGGAAAAGAATCAACAGAAGCTCGTAGACAGTGCGACAACTTCTAGCACCTCTTTACTGCTCACTTTCCTAGAGCAATCCTTGAAAGATAGGTCGTTTCAAAGCATTTCCGACATGAGTAAGGCAATGGAAATCATGGGGAAGGCTTCACAGGAGGTTTGGGGAAGGTTTGACTCGTCCACGAAGTTAAAAATCAAGAAGAAGCGAGGTGTCGGACGTCCAGAAAAGCTAAAGGTTGGGAAAAAGATTGACGCTAAAGTACAATTAAAAAGCTTGTTTGCGCGACGGCAACTTATAGCACACGAGGCAGATATTCCTTTGAAAGGAAAGGCGGCAGGAAAACCGAGAGGGATAAAAAGTAAATCGGTACGAACATGGGTAAATGCATCAAAAGACGCCATCTATCGAATAGATAAGCTGATTGTTTAATCTGACCTGGTCCTCATTTTGTTTTCCACAGAATCTGTTATATTAGCTAATCTAATGCACTAGGCCGTAATAGACTTAACGGCGAGTAGGTGTAATTAGCCTATATGCTACGAATCGGGAAAGGAAAACTGAAGGAGGCGGGGCAAACAATAATCCCCGTCATAGGCGTCATTTACCATTCTAAAGATGGCAATTGGCGTGGCTTTTGTTATCCATACGACTTAACTTGCAACGCAAAGACAAAAGATGAGGCGCGAGAAAAACTAACAAGTCTAGTTGAAACCTACGAAGAGGTGTTGAGTAAATATAATAGTCCTCGACACTTAGTTGAGAAAAACTTAACTGATGCAGAAGACCGAAAAATATTTAAGGAGGTGTGGCCTGAAATATCTAAGACGATTGTTTCGCACATTCAAACAGCATCAAGTCCCGAAAAATATACAAGTAACTTTTCTCGTACGGTGGTCAAGAGTTTTTCTACCGATGACGTAAGTGGACTTTTCTCATACTCTCATCGCGGCGTACCAGCGCTTGTCTAGAGAGTATGTGTGGCAATACCGACAAAAATTGATTTCGACGATTTCTTTGAATCTGTAAAACAGCTTGCTATCAAGCACGGGTTTCGTTGCCGTCCCTATAACGGGAAAAGGGCATCGGCAATTTGCTTCGAGTTTTTCAAAGGTGATAACCAAATACCAGCTCACGTTTTTTGCGTGGACGAAGATAAACACGCTAAAGTCATTTATACAGACGACCTCAAGAAAGCTTGTAAGGTATTTGGCATCACCAAGAAAGATTTTGAGAAATTCGTGCGCGATGAGCTAGTTTAAGCTCTAGGGTAGTTATCTATATAGTTGAATTCAGCGGGGGGGGGGCGTTGACAAGCCGCCAAACTGTTACCGATGTACTCATCTAGTGCAGGCACTTTTCTTTTGCCGCGCTGGTGGTATACTCGCGGCACACTAGATTAGTATTTATTTCCTAAATTTTTAACCGCGCATTCTTACGGTACGTAGCGTTTATGAAGCAGAGTCAGAGTGAGAAAACGAACTTGGACATCACGAAGCTACACAAAGCGTAATAGATGCGCGGGTATTACCCGCGTATGTCAATACAACTGATACTTATTCTACTCGCCGCGGCAGGGGCGGGCGGCGTTGCACTAGGTTATTTCCTCCGCATGATAATCCTCCTGGGCAAGAGGGGGTCGATGGAGCTGCAGATACGAAAAATGATGCTCGACGCGGAAGAGCGCGCGAAGCGTGTCGTCGCAGAGGCGGAGACCAAAGCAAAAGATAAAGAAGGACAGATAACAACTGAATTAAAAGAACGCGCGAACGAACTGAAGCAGGTGGAGGAGCGTTTGGTCCGCAAGGAGGAGCTTCTCGACAAGCGGCAGACCAACGTCGACATGGAACAAGCGTCGCTCGAGAAAAAGAATGAGGCACTGAAGGCGGAAAAGGAAAAAGTGTCCGAACTCGCCCGCGCAGAGCAGGAAAAGCTCGAGAAGATCGCTGGCCTTTCGGCCGAGGAAGCGAAAACCGATCTCATTACATCGGTAGAAAAGCAGTACGAGGCCGATCTGGAACACCGCATGCGGAAGCTTGAAATATCGGGGAACGAACGGCTCGAGCAGCGTGCCAAAGAGATACTCACGACGTCCGTCCACCGGCTCGGCAACTCCGTCGTCTCCGACGTGCTCGCAACCACGATCTCCCTTCCCACCGACGAGATAAAGGGAAAGATAATCGGAAAAGAGGGCCGCAACATCCGCCAGTTCGAGCGCTCGACCGGAGTAGATGTCATCATCGACGACACGCCCGGCACGATTACCCTCTCCTCATACGACCCGATCCGTCGGCAGATCGCCCGCATCGCGCTTGAAAATCTGATACTCGACGGTCGCATCCAGCCGGCGAAGATAGAAGAAATGGTCAAGAAGGCCGAGGAAGAGATAAACACCATCATCAAGAAGAAAGGTGCGGAAGCTGCATACAACGCCAAAGTGCAGAATCTCGACCCGAAGCTCCTCATGATACTCGGCCGTCTTTATTTCCGCACAAGCTACGGGCAAAACGTCCTCGACCACTCGGTGGAAGTCGCTCACCTTGCAGGAATGCTCGCCGCAGAACTCGGTGCCAACGAGGCGACCGCGCGTGCCGGAGCCCTTTTCCACGACATCGGCAAAGCGGTAGACCACGAAGTGCCCGGGACGCACGTGGAGATAGGCCGACGCATCCTCCAAAAATTTGGTGTTGACGAGGCGGTAATCAAGGCGATGCAGGCGCACCACGAAGAATACCCGTACGAAACCCCCGAGAGCATGATCGTGCAAGTAGCCGACGCCATTTCCGGCGGCCGCCCAGGCGCACGGCGTGATTCCGTTGAGAACTACATCAAACGCCTTGAGGAGCTGGAGGCGATAGCGAACGGCGAGCCTGGTGTCGAGAAAAGTTATGCTATCGCGGCCGGTCGCGAGATCCGCGTTATCGTCAAGCCAGAAGCGATCACCGACCTAGAGGCCCGCAAACTTGCCCGCGACATAGCCGACAAGATAGAAAAAGAACTTCAATACCCGGGCGAGATCAAGGTAAGTGTCATCCGCGAGACGAGAGTCATCGAGTACGCGAGGTAATCCGCACCTACCTTACGGACGGCTATTAGACAGATGGCTTCTGTTGTAAAACACTGAGAATTCGTCGCGCAGTTTTCTCCCAGCGAGCAAGCGGTTCGAGCGCGAGAAGCGCCACCACTTCATCGTTTCCGATGCCGGCAGCTCGAAGTGCTGAAACTGCCAAGAGCGCAGCTTCGATCCGACGTGGCGCAGTCTGTATCACTTCGAGCTCAGCCCGCTTGGCCCACTGAACTTTTGCGCGGCCGAGTTTTTGCTCTTTCGCGTGATCAGAAACTGCAGTGAGTGCGCGTCCTTCCTTTTCAAACATGTATTCGCTCATATAGCCCAGATACCGATTCGTAGAGGTAATTCGGGATGTCTCTGTGCTCTCGCCCTTTTGCCATGGATACACATCGTTGTGCGAATGACAAAGAATTTCATCCGCCATTCTGAAATCAAAGTAATCTTGCGATAAGGACCGAACGGACCTGCGTAGGATGTTGTATCTAATATCGTTTTCTTTTAGTGGCTGTAATCGCAATCGTTCGAGAATCGTTGCGCTCTTTTCAAGCGTGACGTGCGCATCTGCTACAGCCCTTGCCTTGTCTTCGGCAATTCCTGAGAAATCCCAAAGATTGAGGCGTAAGAATGTAAGCCACGTGTGTTCTATTTCGTGTTCTCGCAAAGCCGGTATCGTTTGCGAGGTTTCCGACCCGAGCCCGCGCGCAGAGGCATTAATGACGATTGTTTCTGTTTCCACGCCATGCTCTTCCTTAAAAAGCGGCAACGTGAACCCAACGGTACCGTCGCCCGTAGCGACCTTCCCCTTGTCATCGTCGCTCGCGTATAGCGTGTTGTAATCGCGTAGGGTAAAACATAGCAATTCGATACACAAACCATGGTCACTAAACGTTACTTTTCCTGTTGGCGGTTCCCCTGTTATTGCCGCAAAGATCTTATTCGCGTCGAAGTTGTGTTCCGATAGCCAATTGTCTAGCTCGTTACGTTCGTTTCTGTATGCGTGTAGTAATGTTTGTGCCGCGGGTAGCAAGTATTCAGGAACTCCAGTGCTCCGAAGCGACTTTTTGCTCGAAAAATCATCGAATTCCGACTTGGTTATCGGTATTGATTTATTCACTATCTGCTCTTTTATGGCATTCATAAGCGAAGCACGCTCATGGAGCATCCGTGCAAGTTCCGTTCGGTATCGTTCAGAGGTTTCCTTCCCTCCATCGGCATTTTCTATCCGGACATCGTCGAGCTTTATGCTCCCTTGGGTCCTTTTTAGCATTTTGTCGAATGCTTCTTTCATGTGGTAAAGGTAACACTCTTTACGACCATCAATAAATAAAATTCCGTTAGGGATAAGAGTGGCTTTAATTAGCCATATTTTGAGTAATCGTCGGGAACGATTATTTGAGCGCGCAAAACCTGTGGATAATGGTGTTTTGTCAATTGACCCCGTTAGAGAGAACCTTCCACTTGATGAACACAGGTAAGATTCTCAGCCAAGATTTGACATTTCGTGCGTAAATGGACGCAATCTCTAACGGGGTTGACACCCCTCATATACGGCTCAAAATGGTCGCTGAGGTCGAAAAGGCGCATATTCTTACTATTCACACAACATATTTATGGCGAACAAAATGAACTTGGCAGAGAAAGTTTCGGCGACGATCGGCTGCACCAAGGCCGACGGAGAGCGTGCAGTAGAGGCTGTTATCGACATGATCACGGATTGTCTCAAGAGGGGCGAAGAGGTCTCGATTGCAGGCCTCGGTATCTTCGAGGGCAAGACCCGCGCGGGCCGCATGGGGAGGAACCCAAGGACCGGAGCGACGATCCAGATCAAGGCGATGAAAGTCCCGAAGTTCCGCGCTTCGAAGACACTGAAGGATGCTATTAAGTAGGTTCCGGCTTTTCAGCTTCTAGTGAGCAAAAATCCGCCTCTAGGCGGATTTTTGTTTTTGTGCGGGCGGCGGGAGTCGGACCCGCGCTTATTGCTTGGAAGGCAACCGTCATACCGTTAGACCACGCCCGCATTTTTTGTTCCCAGAACTTCATCCGACCACGCAAGTATCTTCCTTGCGAGAAAAACCCCAAAACGTTTCTCCCCCAGACTGTTGACCGAGAGATGAGCCGTTCCATGGGGGAGTTTTCCGGACTTAAAGGCCTTCTTGTCCTTGCGCCAATCAACAATCGTCTTTAAGAATTGGCTTCTCGGAATGGTAGTCGTTTCCGACCAAAACTGCAAACTCTCCTCCTCGCTACAGTCCGGATATATATGCAACCGTATGCGCAAATTCTCATTTTTCAGACCAACGGCCTTAGTAAACCACATAATTATGAGGTTGATGATAGCCGGATTTGAATTTACAAAGCACGTTTGCGACGTCGACTTCGCACCTTCGCCGATATACAGTCCGAGTCCCAACATGAAGAGGTCGCGACGGGAAAGATTGCCGATGTCTACACGAGCCTCTCTTCTTGCAAGTTGAAAGGACTCCCTTTTCAGCTTGCTTTTTGCTTCGCCCGAAGCAGCGCGAGCTTTGCCTACTCGTTCAATCGTTTCGAGGTTTGGGGTATAAGGCACGTCGGCAAGCCAAACAGCCAGCGTGCCTTTCGAAACCCCCACTCTTGGAGCGATGTAATTATATGAGTGGCCAGCTTTTCGTAATTCAATGGCAGCAGATTTTGCATGTACCTTTGTCACACTTACATATTATAATAGCCGTCATCCTTATCAAGGATTCGATTGCGGAAAAAGTGAACAATGCGCTATATTCTAAATCGTCATGCCTCTCCCCTTTCGAACCCTCGTTTTATACATCGGCGCGCTCGGTGCCGTCGGCGCGGGAGTCCTTATGTTCCAGTCGACACTACCCACTCCTCCGCAAGGAAGTGAACGAGCAGAAACCTCTCAAATCGCGAGTGTGGTCTCAGTCGAGGCGCCGGCAGTTCCGCAAAGCGTCGAAGTAATTCCGGAAGAGCCGGTGACCGAACCGGTACCATCGCCCGCCTCCCCCAGCCCGGAAAGTCAGGATGTTTCTGTTGCCGCCCGTGTACACGACCCGTACCCTTTTCCTCCTCTATCATTCCAGGCAGTCAACGATCGTGCGCGCGCGGCGCTTGTCAACGTCATATGCACGTCCGGAAATGAGTCCCTAAGGCCTATCTCCGGAAGTGGTGTCATCATAGACCCGCGAGGCGTCATACTCACCAATGCGCATGTCGCGCAGTACGTCATGCTTGCGCAAAGCACGGAGATAAACCTCTCTTGCGTCATCCGCTCTGGTGCGCCGGCCCGCCCCATGTGGAGTGCAGAAGTATTGTATATCCCGACGGTATGGGTCGAGGAACATGCGGTCGACATAACGAACAGCAACCCTACGGGGACGGGTGAACACGACTACGCCCTTTTGCATATTACCGGTCCTTACGATGCGCGAATGCCGGACGCCTCCAAGGGAAGCTATCCTTCAATACCCTTCGATGTGCGCGAAGCGATAAGTTTTCCGGGCGACTTAATGCTCATCACGGCATATCCGGCCGAGTTTGTAGGCAGCGCGGCAACGCAATTCGACTTGCACCCTGTCTCCTCCATATCACCCGTAAGTGAACTGCTCACATTCCACGCCAAAACCGTCGATCTCGTATCCTTCAAAGGGGCGGCCGAGGCACAGAGCGGCTCTTCAGGCGGACCTATAGTGAACGTCTGGGGGTATGTTACCGGCATCATCACGACAACAAGCGATGGCCTGACCACTGCAGAGCGCGAACTACGAGCGATTACTACCAGCTATATAGACCGGGATTTGGCATCGCAAACAGGCAAAGGTCTTGCCGCCACGTTGAGCGGCGATCTTCAGGCAACAGCCGATAATTTCAAAGCAAAGCATTCTCCGGCTCTCATCAAATTACTCATCGACCAGATACTCAAACGTCTTTTGTAGCTTGTCGGGGCGCCGAGGATCTCCCGCACCTCTTGATTCGCTCTCACTTCGTTCGGGGCGCCGAGAATCGGACTCGGTCTACCTGCTCCCAAAGCAGGCGTACTACCGGTATACTACGCCCCGTAACGTCGAAGTCTACCACACAAAGTCTAAAGGACATCGATATTCCAGCTCTGTCCTTTACAAATTACTCTCGAGGACTTGCTCAAAAAGCTTGCATCGAGCCATCCGAGTCTCGGCGTTCATGATCACAGTTACAGCATCTATCTGGTACTCCCTAGGATCCCGATGTTCCTCCATGTATAACGTAGCGGTTCTGGCGACTTTCCGCAGTTTACTCACATGCAAGAGCTCCTCTGGACGGTAGTCTTCGCTTTCACGTGAAACTGCCTTCACCTCAACAAACCTAACAATACCACCTTTCTCGGCTATGATGTCAATCTCCCCCCACTTTCTCCGATAATTCTTTTCGAGTATCCTGTAGCCTTTTCGTATGATAAATAGGCAAGCAGCCTCCTCCCCGCCTCTTCCAGTGTTTTTTCGGATTTCGTCAGGAATCATTCAAACATCATAACACGGAAGAGCTCTCTACCGATTTAGAACCCTCGCCTCTAGGAGGGTTCACGTGAAAAGGTGTCCTGATGTTTCTTAGGCACATAAAATGGTACTAAGCTACCCAAAGCACCCACTTTTACTGGTCGCCTGGTTAGATAAACCCATTGTCCTATGTCGAAGATGAATCCATGGCTTATAATCTCAAGTATTTGCATAGAAAGGACGTCTATATCTTGTCCTTTATCCACATGTCCACAGAGTTGTCCACAGATGCTTGAAATAGCCTGGATTTGCGTGATAAATCAGCAAATTTGCTGCCTAGAATGTCCTTGTGACTTGTCCTTTATGAAACGATTGCCGCTGTCTGTCAATACTGCAACACATTTTCCGCTTGACGAAAATATGCCTCCCATACTAGCGTGACCGCACTATGAAAAAAGTCACGATCGCCGTCCGATTACTATTAGCAGTTATCGTCGTCGGCGTCGGGATCGTCGCCATGAGTGCGGTCTTTCCATCGCATGTGTTTGCCGCCGAGGTGTCCGTTCAAACAGCGCAATTACTTCCGCCCGGTAGCAACACATGCGCCCCGCTCGCAGCGTCCGGTTTCACTCCATATGTATACGACAACGCCTTGCACGCGTTTGAGTTCACCTTGCAAGATAGTTCTTACGTAGCTGTTATTGGCACGGTGGGGAACACAAACATCCCCCTCAATCAAATGAGGCGGCAGATAGACTCTACCGGGGCTCTGCGCATCCATGCAGACGTGGCAACAACCCAAATTCGGGGCTCTTTGCCGATCACGGTCACCTTGCTTTCAGCCAAGGGGCCTAGCCAACCGGTTTGTGTCTCGGTGGTGGTGACCACCTTACTTGGAAGTGGCTCCGCCGCGCCTACGCCGGCCCCCGCACCTTCTTCCGGAGCCAGTTCTGCTCCGGCACCAAAGCCGAGTACTCCCGCAGCTGCAGCAACGACGTCAAAGACGAAGCCTTCTTCAGTGGGCGATAAGGACAAGACGAAGACTGGGACGTCAACGGCGGCACTTGCAGTCACGCAGAATGTCATGACTGCTCTAAAGGACATCTGTTCTCCCAAAAATGCACCGACCTTGTGGGTAATCCTCCTCGTTCTCTACGCCGCAGGTGTCGCGGCTGTAGTCTTCGGCAAGTCAAAGACGCCGGCGTTCATGCAATCCCAGGAGTCCATAGCGGCGGCGATCGTAGTGCCTTTCCTGCTCTTGTTCGGACTGTGGTACTTCGCTGAAAGCTGCAGGATAAACGCGTGGGCACCCGCAATTGCGACGATAATAGCGCTTGCAGGGCTTTCGGTGGCGTTCTGGGAGAAGCCCAAGGGCGTCCAGGGTGTGATAAACCTGCCGAGCGCAAAGAGCTAGTCTCTTCTTGGACAGCAGAAAAATTGCTCACAAACGACAGAACTGTATAATCAGGAATCCCTCGAAATCGGGCGGCCGATGTGGAGGTTGGTTTCGGTGGATGATACTGGGACATTACCGCAGCGTGGTTCAGGAGAGATTAGAGACCGAATTAGATTGCGGATATGGTTTAGTGGTAGAACGCGTCCTTGCCAAGGACGAGATCGGGGTTCGATTCCCCGTATCCGCACAAAAATAATGAGGACGACGCGCAGCGTTGGACGACTATATTTTTGTAGCGGAGGCGGGGAATCGAAGGCGAGCGCCGGGGACCCGTCAGCAGATGGGGCGGCGCGAGCAGGGCCGAGCGGAGAAAGGCTGCGACGGCAGCGTTTCGAGCGCTTGGCCTAGTCCCCGTATCCGCACAAAATAAACTGATGTAGACTGGCAACTATGCTCCCGTGGTGAAACGGATATCACGGCAGTCTTCGGAACTGCTATTCCAGGTTCGAATCCTGGCGGGAGCGCACGAACATGCGAGGTACAATAAAGAACATGGGAGATAAAGTCCTTCTCATACCGAAGGAGGTGCAAAATCTGTGCGATGCGCTTCGTGCGAAGAACTTCGAGGCGTACCTCGTGGGCGGATGCGTTCGCGATCTTCTTTTGGACCGTCAGCCGAAAGACTGGGACATAACGACGAATGCGAAACCGGAAGAAATTCAGGCGCTGTTCGAAGAAACGTTTTACGAGAACACATACGGTACCGTCGGCGTCGTGACGACGTCTGATGACCCGCGGTTAAAAGTTATCGAGATAACGCCGTACCGTATCGAGGGCAAATATTCGGATGCTCGCCGCCCCGACGAAGTGCGCTTTAGCGATAGGCTCGAGGACGATCTCAAGCGGCGAGACTTCACCATCAACGCGATAGCGTACGAACCGGGGAGCGGCAAGATAATCGACCTGCACGGCGGACAAGAGGATATACAGCGTAGGCTTGTGAACGCGGTCGGCGATCCGAACGAGCGCTTCAAGGAAGATGCACTGCGCACTCTGCGCGCCGTACGCATCTCGGCCGAGCTCGATTTCGCAATTGAAACAAAGACCGCTTCCGCGATAGCGCGGGATGCCGCACAGCTGGCTAAGATCTCCCGCGAACGTGTGCGAGACGAATTCCTGCGAATTCTCCAGAGCCCTGCACCTATGCAAGCTTTATATGTGGCCCAAAAGCTCGGTATTCTTACGTACATCATTCCCGAGCTTGAAGCGGGAATAGGATGCGCTCAAAATCAGGCGCATGCATTCGACGTCTTCGAACACCTGCTCCGCTCGCTCCAACATGCGGCCGACAAGAACTGGTCGCTTGAAGTGCGGCTTGCCGCGCTTCTTCATGACATCGGCAAGCCGGCGACAAGGCAGTGGTCTGACGAAAAAAATGACTGGACGTTCCACGGTCACGAGGTTGTGGGCGCGAAAATGGCAAAAAAGATCCTCGCGGACCTGCGCATGCCGCAAGAAACCATTCATGTGGTAGTTGCTCTCGTGAGGTGGCACATGTTCTTCTCTGATCCCGACACAGTGACACTATCTGCAGTACGACGAACGATACGAAATGTCGGTACGGAACACATCAAGGACCTTCTGACACTTCGGATGTGCGATCGCATCGGCACCGGCCGGCCAAAAGAGCAACCGTTCCGCTTGCGCAAATTCATGTCGATGGTCGACGAGGCGCTTCGCGACCCGATATCAGTATCAATGTTGAAGATCGACGGCACGCGCCTGATCGAGATGGGTGAGCGCCCTGGTCCGCGTCTTGGATGGATACTTCATGCACTCCTTGAGGAAGTGCTCGAGGACCCGAAGAAGAATACCGAGGCATATTTGGAGAAAAGGGCCGGCGAATTGGCCGGAATGGAAGAAGATCAGCTCAAAGCGCTCGGTGAGGCAGGAAAAGAACGCAAATCAGAAGAGGAGGAGTTGGAAATCCAACAGTTAAGAAAAAAGCATCACGTCACTTAAAACAAGGCGAACGCAAGCAGAAAATCAAAAGGCCGTTCCCTGAAGGACATGGATCACTCTCTTTAGGATCTATGCCCTTTCGGAAACGGCCCGGATTGTTTTGCGCTTTATTTTCAGGGTCAAACGAGGGTACGATTCCTATTAATGTTTGGGGTGCTATGCACCACCGATTTTAGGTGAGTGTACCTGTTGGTTCCCTGGGCATGAGCTGCCCCTCTTGCTTTTGCATCTCGTCGCAAGAATGTAATCCCTGCTTTGAGTGAATTGAAGAGTGAAAGAACTTGAACGCAAAACTATTGAAGGATAGAGGGTCTAGCCCTTATCCCTGTCCATTAGGATACATGGCTAAAAGACGATGTAAAGGACACGCTGTGGATATCTCGTCCTTTAGAAAAAGCCTATATATCGAGCTCTAGCAGGATGGGGCAGTGGTCAGAGCCATATACGCTTGGGTAGATCTTTGCAGTGTGCACCTTCGGCGCAAGAACCTTGCTGACGAAGAAGTAGTCTATCCGCCACCCTACATTCCGAGCTCGGGCATTTGAAAAGTGGCTCCACCAGGTGTAGTGTCCTGCGCCTTTCGTAAATATGCGGAACGTGTCCACGAACCCCATTTTAATAAGAGCGTCTATACCTGCCCGCTCTTCCTTTGTGAAACCATGTTCTCCTTCGTTGGCCTCGGGATTTGCGAGATCCTCATACGTATGAGCGACATTAAGGTCTCCACAGAAAACGATCGGTTTTTTCTTTTCTAACTCCTTGAGGAAGGCCAAAAAAGCGGGGTCCCACTGTTTGTGACGCAAGGTCAGCCGTGAAAGGTCAGGCTTGGCATTCGGTGTATAGACGTTCACTACCCAAAAATCCTTATATTCAGCCGTAATAACGCGCCCTTCCGCATTTGGATCGCCATATCCGTCTTTCAATTCGTACTTGTTCAGAATTTCCTCGGGAAAACCCAGAAGTACGCTTAGCGGCTTGACCTTTGAGAAGATAGCGGTACCGGCATACCCCTTCCGTCCCGATGAAGAGTTCCAATATTCCTCATAATCCGGCAAGTCTACTTCCGATTGATGCTCCTCCGCTTTCGTCTCCTGAAAGCAGGCAATATCTGGTTTCACTTTTTCGAGGAACGGGACAAGCTCTCCCTTCTTATGGACACTCCGTATCCCGTTCACATTCCAGGAGATGAGTTTCACTGTCATGCCGACAAGATAACACGTGCCCGGGCCGGAAATACATGTTCACGAGAACATCACACAGGCGAGGTAACGTGTAAGCGGTGCCCGGTCATGTCCGTCTTCATGAGTAGCGACGTATTCACGGGCATTTAGCGATAAGTGATCGCCGCACCTAACTTCTATGAAACACATCAGCGTATTCGTAGCCATTCGCAAGTCACAAATAGAGAGGGAGAAGTATCAGCCGAGTCTTTTTTCGCTCCCGTATGAAAAGGGAAGCGCCGAATGGAGCGCATTTAATGTCGTGCGGGGCGACAGGGTTGACTCGTACCCGGTTGCTGTGCCCAAACAACGCTGGGCGCCGCGCTACCCTAACCCGGTGCCGATCAAACGTTATCCGCGCCACCTTGTCCTGCGCATAGCACGATAGAGGGTTGGGGTAGAGGGGGGGTCCTATTTCCTGCGCTTTCCGTGGAACGCCTTATGTACTTCGCGTAAATGTTTGTCTGTGACGTGTGTATAGACTTGCGTCGTCGCGATGTTCGCATGGCCAAGCAGCGCCTGCACAGAGCGTAGGTCGGCTCCGCCCTCAAGAAGGTCGGTTGCGAAGCTATGCCGAATCGTATGTGGGGTCACTTTGCGCGTAATGCCAGCTTTTATTGCGTACTGTTTTACCAAACGTTCGACGGAGCGCGGGGTGATGCGCGGCAAGTCCTTGCCTTTCCTTATACTTCCTTTCCCGTAGCTCACAAAAAGCGCTTCGCTCATGTCTCCGCGCTTTTTTAGGTATGCACCCACTGCTTTTTTCGCCGAAGGGGAGAGAAATACAACGCGAACCTTCTCGCCTTTGCCGCGGACAGAGAATTCGTCGCGTGAGAGGTCGATATCTTGATTGAGTCCGCACAGTTCCGAGACGCGCAGACCGGTTGAAAAGAGAAGTTCGAGCATCGCGCGGTCGCGCAGCGCGGCGAGTTCATCTCCCGCGGGCGCGCGCATGATGCGGTTCAATTCATCTGCAGTTATGAGATCGAGGTCGCGCCCACTCGTCTTCGCGAGCTCTATGCGCTCCGGATTGAGTGATTCAATGTCGCGCTTGCGAAGGAATTTGAGGAATGCGCGCAGAGCGATGAGGTGATAATTTTGCGTATTTTTCTTCATCGTGCCGGAAACGCCGCCGGAGCGGTTCAGGACAATACGGAACTCCCGGACCATCTGTTCGGTGATCTGTGCGGGAGACTTCACTTTTGCAAAGCCAAAAAATCTATTCAAATACCGGTCGTAATTCTCGACCGTTTTTACGCTACGCCCTTTTTCTATCTCGATATATTCAAGAAATTGTGTCTTGAGTGATTTAAGGTCCGATGCCATCTCCGAATTGTATCAGCAAATATTGTGCGACATACAAAAAGAGCCGGCCGCGCTTGCGCGGCCGGCGTCGTCGTCCTTGCACAGGTCAGACTTTCTCGCGAACCTCGACGAATTGGACGGAGCCTTCCGCAAGGAGTTCTCCTTTCTTTGAAGAAATCTCGATGCGTGCCAATCCGCGGTATTTCCCGCTCTGCCCCTTCTTGAATGAGAGCAGTTGTGCGTGAAAAGCGAGTTCGGTATTCGCGAGCAAGATGCCCGGGTGGTTGGTGTTCTGGTTACTGACGAGGAAATCCATTCCCGTGTCGTGGGAAAGGATGCCCGCACAATTCCAGAGCACGTACAGCGCGTACTTGGCCGCGTCGAGGCCATGTACCACATTAGCGTGGGGAACGGCGTGGTGTTCGACGCGGTCCGCAACCGTCTGCACTGTGCTCGGGAACCGACACGTGCCACGCGCACTCCGACCGTCATCTGACACGACGACGGACTCCGGGATTATGAAAACATCCTCTCTCAACTGAATCTTCCTATCGCCGATGACGACATTCTGCATGGGAGCTCCTTTGTATCTTGACCTCTAAACCCGCAGTGGGTCGGCCATATCAATGTGCGCACCGACTTGAACACAACGCCACTCATCAATGAACAAAGTACGGTATGAGTTCATATATCCCAATAAGACCTTGCCGCGGGAATAAAGAAAATGTATAACTGTCGGCAAGACTTGTCGACGATTCTATGAAAAAAGAACTGGTGGCGCTTGGATTTGAGGAAAAAGAAGCCGATATATATCTAGCGTGCATCGCCAACGAACGGAGTACGCCGACCGAACTCGCCCAAAAGACCAAGTTGAAAAGAGCAACTGTTTATTTCTATTTGGAAAAACTGCGGGGGAAAGGGTTGATCACTTCCGAAGTTCGTGGCGCGAGAAGATACGCATCAGCGACGTCTCTCAAGCCTGCACTTACCCAACTTCTACAGTCGAAAAAAGAAAATATCGACCGAGAAAAGGATATCCTTCGCAGTCTACTATCAAAGCTTGGGAGTGTCCGCCCGAAGAACGGGTCGAGTTCGCGCGTATACGTTCTCGAGGGGGAAGAAGGGGCACGATTTGCCGTGCAGAAAATCCTTGAGAAGAAACAGAATGTGTATTGGCTCGGCTCGTTCGAGACACTGCTTGGTGTCTTGAGCGAGAGGAATCTGCATCGCCTTCTTACCGTACCGCGTTTGAAACAGGGAACGATATCGTATGCGATGACGGACAAACGTATCCTCAAGTATCCGCAGTTCAGCAATGTTATCGGCAATAAGCGCCTGTATCGGTTTCTCGAGAAAGACTTCGACACTCCTGGCGTACTTGGGCTTTTCGGCGATACTATTTGCCTGCTTGCGAAAGACGGCGGTAAAATACGCGTCGTCCTCATCGAGGACCAGCTCATGCACGATACCGTTAAGTTTCTATTTACCCACATGTGGGCACACGCGTGATGCGTAGATATATTTTCTGAACGTTTAGACAGGGCGATAAAGGTTTCGCAGAGGCTCAAAAACTACTATGATGGCCTATTCGGCATAGGATATATGCGTCAAAACGTCTTTATCATTGGGGCAACGGGCAAGGTGGGGGCGACCCTCGTGCGCCACATATACCAAAGGGGGGACACCGATGCTTCGCTGCATGCCAATCCGACCAGGGTGGTCGGCCTGGCGTCCAGTTCTTCGTACATCTACTCTGACCGTGGGATCCGGCACACGGATGCGGCCAATTTCGTCAAGACAAAAAGAGGACGTTTATATGACAGCCTTGGGGACTTCGTCGCGCTCGCAAAGAAACGTCGCGACGACCTTATCTTCGTGGACGCAACTGCTCTCAATGAACCGATGCTCGCATTCCACAAGAAGATCATCGGCGAAACACTTTGCCGCATCGTGACCGCCAACAAAAATCCCATTGCATTTTCGGACTACAAAACGTTCCGTTTTTTAACCAAGGAGCCGCGTCGGTATGGCTATCGCTGCTCGGTCATGGCCGGCGCCGATGCCGTCCCTTTTCTGCGAGACCTGCGCGATGTGGAGGACAGGCCTTCGACGATCGAAGGATGCTTCTCCGGAACGCTCGGGTATATCACTTCAATGCTCGAAAAAAATATCCCATTTTCCACTATCCTCAAGAGGGCCGTTGATAATGGATATACAGAACCGGATCCGCAGGACGACCTTAACGGTCTGGACGTCGCGCGGAAGTTGGTCGTTCTGACGAGAAGCGCCGGATACCCGGCCGACCTTCAGCGTTTCAAGGTACACCCATTTATTGCCTCCAGATATTTCAAAGACGAGGGCATCGGTGCATTTATGCGCTCCGCGAACAAACTAGATGCGTACTTCGAAAGAGAGATGAAGAGAGCAAAGCAGAATAATAGTGTTCTCCGATACGTTGCTAGCATGCACGTAAAAGGGAACACGCCGCTCTTGAATGTGCACTTGCGGCAGGTACCTAAGGATAGCGAGCTGGGAAGTTTGCAGGGCACCCTCAACAAAATACTCATTGTTTCGAAGACCTACAGCAAGGACAGGCCGTACGTAGTGCAGGGGCCGGGAGCCGGTCTTGACGTCACGGCCCAAAATATCAGGAGAGATCTGCTCTACCTTTTAGAGAGAAGGCTGGTCGCTTGATGCTTGCCACTTCAAGAGCCCGGCGTCGGTGCCGCACTACCTGTCCAGTCGGCAGCAGTGTCCGTATCCGTGGTCATGGGTGTCCGAGCGAGCGAGTATCCGGCAATAACATCTGGGGCTACGGGGTCAAATACGCTGGTATCGTCACCCCAACTTATCGCGTCGACCGTTGTCGACGCGGGACTTTCGAGCCAGACTTTATCACCGTCGTTACCGAGCCCACTCCCAATCGTTGTGTCTCCCAGCACGATACGTATAACGCCATTAGGAATGCTCCAGAAAGTATCGGTCGTCGATGTGCCTGTGATGATGGCAAACCCTCCTGCTGGGATCGTTATGCCCGGCAGTGCATCCGCACTTATCGCATCGTGAATGAAGTAGCCCGCCAGATTGACGTCGGAATTCATGCCATTGTGGAGCTCGATCCACTCATTCCTGGGTTCAAACCCCTGGCTATCGTCAGTCAAGAGGTCGTACATCACCTCCGTTATCAAGAGCTTGCCTTCCGCCTGCGGCGGCTCGTCGTTGTTCGTTACCGTGCAACTCTTCACGTCTCCCGCCGCGAGTGTTATCGAGCCGTCCGAGGCGCAGTCGCCGCCGATGGTCGCGGTGTAGCCCGCCGGGCCGCCTGTCTCCATGACATGGTACGGTCCGGGCGCAACAGTGTAGGTGCTTCCCACCGCACTTCCGGGTTGGGGAGAACCTGCAACATCCACGGTCGTGGTCCCCGACATATCATGGACGTGGATCGTGAAGTCGGAGCTCGTCGCGGTACCAGTGTTGTCATTAACCACCATCTTTGTGACAGTGATCATCGGCAACTTCAAGTTCGTTATCGTGCACGTTTCTGTTTCTCCTGCCGCGACAGCAACGTCAACGCACGTGTTGCTTACAGTCATCCACCCGTCCATCGCGGTTTCTGATACGGAATACGTGCCCGCGGCGACTTCGTAGTGCTTGCTCACGGCATCGGTCGTCGTGCCAGAGCCCCCGCCCGTTATCGCGCCCGTTCCCGTTGCCATGATACTGAATTCCGTGGTGCTTCCCGAAGGCTGCGTTACCTTATCGACAATGAGGTGGCCAGGCGCGGGCGGAGGAACGTCGTCGTTCGTGATCGTACACATCTTATGATCGCCCGATCCCAGGCTAATCGTTCCATTCGCAGCACAGTCCCCACCCCAAGAAGAAGCAGTGTATCCTGCCATGTTTACTTCTGAAGCAGTATGAGTGCCCGCAGAAAGACTGACCTCAACACCCCACGCCACATTGGTCCCGTCGATCCGTGCTTGGAAGCTCGTCGTTGTGGCCGTCCCACCATTATCGTTCACGACCGTTTTGATGAGAGTGAGTTTCGCCGGTGCCGGAGGAGGACTTACACACCGCGGCCCCTTCAAGATCCCGCGTTCGCACAAACGCGCGAATATCCTATCCACTATCTGCTGCCCAAACCGATCATTAGAACCTTGGGCGAAGGTGAGAAGTGGGACGGTTATTAATACTGAGCCGAGAGTCGCGGCTGCTGCTACGCGCCACGCACTTCGTACATTTTTCTTTTCCATACATAGTAATACGCTACGCACGTGCGCATCCACGTGCAACCGATAATGACGTAACTGTAAATCTCTTACGTGAAGAAACAATGAGGCTACCTGTGCATAACGTGTGCACAAGGAACGTGGCCTTATTTCAAATACTTTTTCTTTTTGTCGAATCCCGATACTTAGGCCTCGGCCTAAGTATCGGGATGAAATCCGATCTTACTTGAGATATTTCTTTTTCTTTAACTTCTCCGGTAGATACGATTCTTTGTCGCCTGTCCCGAGCTTCGTCGAGGGATACATCTCGTAGCCCTTTCCGTACTTTAGTTCTTTCATCAGCTTGGTGGGCGCGTTGCGGATTTGGAGGGGAATGGGAAGATTGCCGAATTTTTTCACGTCGTCGAGCGCAGCGAAGACCGCGTCGTACGCACGGCGGTCTTTTTTGCACTGCGCGAGGTAGGCGACACCGTGCGCAAGATTTATCGTCGCTTCCGGATAGCCGATCTTGTTCACCGCCTCAAAAACCGCATTGGCGACGACGAGCGCCGTCGGCTGTGCGAGGCCGATGTCTTCACTCGCAAATATGACCATGCGACGCGCGATGAATTTCGGGTCCTCACCCGCCTCGACCATGCGCGCGAGGTAGTAGAGCGCGGCATCCGGCTGCGAGGCACGCATCGATTTAATGAACGCAGAGATGGTGTTGTAGTGCTCTTCGCCTTTTTTGTCATAGCGCAAATGCTTCGACTGTATCGCCTCTTTCAGTGTATCGAGTGTTATCTTCCCGTACAGGGCGTTCGCTGTTTCGAGCGTCGTAATTGCTTGCCGCGCATCGCCACCGGCCATTCGCACCAACCAGTCTTTCGCATCCTTGGGGATTTTGAGTTTCGTCCGTTTGACTATCTGTTCCATTTCTTTTTCGTTGTGCTCATTGAGTACGAACACGCGACAGCGTGAGAGCAGCGGCGAGATAATTTCGAACGACGGGTTCTCTGTCGTCGCGCCGATGAGCGTGATGTCGCCGCGCTCGACGAAGGGGAGGAGAAAATCTTGTTGTGCTTTGTTGAAGCGGTGGATCTCGTCGATGAACAAAACCTTCGGTTTTGTTAAGCTTGTAGCTCGTAGCTGGTAGCTTGTAGCCGAACGAACACCAACGACTTTCTTAATATCCTCCTTGCCGGAATCGACCGCCGAGAGTTCGTAGAAATCCGCTCCGACCGCGCCCGCATAAATGCGCGCGAGAGTTGTCTTGCCGCTGCCGGGTGGCCCCCACAGAATGAAGGAAAAGAGTTCTTTCTTCTCTATCGCGACACGTAGCGGCTTACCGCCGCCGACCAGATGCTCCTGTCCAACGAATTCATCTAACTTTTGTGGTCTGATTTTTGAAGCAAGGGGCTCCATGAGTTACATTCTACGCCTCTCCCAGCGGTTGCGCCCTACGGGCCGCCGTTGCAGTATGTCTATACGTTCTTTCAGTTCACACAAAGGGAAACAAGACCATGACAGAGAAGCTCACGCTTGAGTCTCCTGTCGTGAAGGAGACTAAGCAAAAATACAATACCAGTCGTATCGGGAAAAAGCTGAGTAGACTAGATATATCGTTCGAAGATTTTTTCTACCACTTTTCCAAGAACGACCGGTGGAGAAAAGCTGGAACACTGAGGAACCTGACGAGTAATGCAGTCTGGTACGTCGAGATAACCTTCTTCCGTGAAATGTTCGGGAAAAGCAGAAAAGAACGTTACCGAATCGCCGCTCCCGTGCGGCGGAAGAAACTGCTTTCCGAGCTGGCAGAAACACTCCCGAGAGACGCAAAGATACTCAGGATTCGCAGTAGAGCACTACGGGCCGGATGTCGGGTTGAACTGTTAACGCAGGCAACCGACGAAAGGCACGTTGTGCCAGTACGTAGCTACGTGGGAATTAACGGGTATGTCTGCGGGGTCTACGCAAGGAGTGCCAAGAACCCGCGCCTTAAGATTCGCCGATCGGCTCTTAATTTGAAAGCGCAGGTCGTTGAAATCGGGAAGAGGCGTGTGTTCGTAATCCCGTCAGAGGTGATTTCGAAAAAATGGTTCACCGACCCAAAGACAAATGAGGTCGAGATACTACTCACCAAAACTCTCTCGGGGCATCCGACTGACCGTACCGCACGCATTCTAAAAAAATACGAGGGCGCGTGGTGGGTACTAGACGACTCAGTCAAAACCCCCTAATCCCGCGCGGTCAGCCCGCGCGGGAACTTCTTTATCTTCACAATCCACTTGCATAATCAACCGAGCGGGTTATCCTGGATGCATGAACAATAAAACTATTGCAGTCGTGGTTGTAGTCATTATTCTCGTAGCTGCCGGCGGATATTATGCGTATACGAATTATTCTTCTTCAGGAGACGCTGTCGCACCAGCTGAGCAGGCTGGAGAAGTTGTACAGGCTCAAGATGTAACGGTGGGAACGGGCGCCGAAGCCTCTCCGAGTTCGGTCGTTTCTGTACTTTACGTTGGGAAGCTCGCGGATGGCACCATCTTCGACAGTTCGGAGGCTCATGGGAACGAACCGTTGACCTTTCAGCTCGGTACCCCGGGCATTATTGCCGGCTTCCAGATCGGGATAAATGGCATGAAAGAAGGAGGGGAGCGGGTGATGGCTGTCCCTCCCTCATTCGGTTACGGGTCGGAGGATGTTAAGGACGCGGACGGTAAAGTCATCATTCCGGCGAACTCGGCCTTGGTTTTCGAGGTAAAACTCCTTAAAGTCGAGTCTGCGCCAGCGGCAGATACGAGTACCCCCAGCGCGGAATAGAAAGGGAATTGAGCCTTGCGGGAAGCCCCGGAATGTGATATCGTTGCGCGATGCTTACGAAGCGCAAGAAGCAGAATGAGATAAAGAAGGGCCAGCGGCACGACAAGGATACGGGCTCCCCGGAGGTCCAGGTCGCCATTTTGACCCGCAGAATCGAGGAGATTTCCGCCCATTTGGATAAAAATCGCAAGGATAAGCACTCGCGCCGCGGTCTTTTGGGGCTTGTTGCCGACCGTCGCAAGCACTTGAAGTACCTCGAGGGGACGAACAGGCGCGCGTACGGCACGCTTGTGAAGAAGCTTGGGTTGAAGAAGTAGCCAGTAGCTTGTAGCCGGCAGCCTGTAGCTCCGGTGGAACAAGATTTACTGCTTGCCGTTTTAGAGTACACTTGCTTTAGGGTATATTTTAATAAGTTTTATCTTAACTTTGCTACTAGCTACAGGCTACTAGCTCCAAGCTTACTCATGGCCATAATCAAACATCCAGAACAGCGCGTCGGCGTTTTTATCGACACGCAAAATCTGTACCACACCGCGAAAAATCTTTACCATTCACGCGTCAATTTCGGCAATGTGCTGAAAGACTCGGTTGCGGGCCGTCGGCTCATACGAGCCCGCGCCTACATGGTGACGACGGAGAGCGGCGAAGAGAAAGCGTTCCTCGAAGCGCTTACTAAAATGGGCATCGAACCGCGCACGAAAGAGCTGCAAATCTTCTATGGCGGCGCCAAAAAGGCCGACTGGGACGTCGGCATGGCGGTCGACGCCATTACCGCTTCTCCGAAACTGGACACCATTATCCTTTTCACTGGCGACGGCGACTTCGTGCCGCTCGTAGAATACTTGAAAGTACACGGGGGCTGTCAGGTGGAGGTCGTGAGCTTCGGCCGCTCGACGTCGGGCCGCCTTCGAGAGGCGACTGACCACTTTCTCGCCCTCGATGAAGACCCTCGTCGCTACCTCATCAATTATCGCGGTCCTACCGGCCGCCGCCGCTCCGCGGCATCGCGTGAAAGCGCGACGCCTCTCCCACCCGACACACAGGAAAAACTGGGCGACGTCGAACGCATCACCGAGGTGGAGTGAAAGGTACTACACGCGTCGCATCTCGCGGCGGGAGGAGATGTATGCAAGGGTAACGAAGACAAGACCGATGAGGCCGGTTATCGCTTCGGGGACGCGCACGAAGATGGTCGCGAGCATCGCAAGCGCAAGTCCGAGAATGGCCCAGTGCGCGCCGTGTTCAAGGTAAATGAGGCTCTCAAGCGTTCGCGCCCGTACGAGGTACACGGTGAAGGCACGCACGAAAACCGCCCCGATGCCGAGGCCGGCGATGATGACGGGCAGGCTCGAGGTGACGGCGAACGCACCGACGACACCGTCAAGAGAGAACGCGGCGTCGAGTACGTTGAGGTATACGAACAGCGCCGCGCCCGCGGTCGCCACGTGCGTTCCGGCCATCTCGAACGATTGCGCGACGCCTTCGATGATGATGAAAAGCACGACGCCGACGGTGCCGGCAAAAAGTATCGTCGCGGCCTCGGCCGGCACGATGAAGGAGCATAGCAAAAGCACGGAGAGCGTGAGCGCGACCTCTATCGCTTCGATGCCTCCCCAGCTTGGTAGATATTTCTCAACGATGGTGATCCAATGCACCGTCTTACGGTCGTTGAAAAAATATTTCAGCGAGACCATAAAGAGGAACGCTGCGCCGAATGCCGCGATGGCTACGTGCGCTTTTTCTATATACTCGCCGTACTGCGAAGGATCGAAAAGCGCTAAGTTCGCGACGGAGAGAGGCGAGAGTCCGGCCGCAGCCGCGACGATGAATATCGGCAGAACGAAGCGTGTTCCGAATACCGCTACCGGAATGCCCCACACTAGAAATAGGCGCTGCCATCTCGCGTCCATCCGCGCCAAAACTTTTGCGTTGACGACGGCGTTGTCGAACGACAACGTCGTTTCCAGTACCGCAAGCAAGACGACGAGGAAGAGGGCCGGGAATCCTCCCCATAGGTACGCCCCGACACTCACGACTACCGAGATAATTGCCGGAAATATGAACACGCCCATAGATGCGGGCATAGTAGCACATGCCCGTTGAGGGAGCTCCGGAACCTATTACGGTCAGGAGTTCTCGGCCCGGTGTATGTATGCCAACCCTAAAATGAGTGCAAAAACCGAGATGGTAAGAGCCTCAAGCCCGAATCCGGGGAGGAACGCAAAATCCTTATTTACATACCAACGTGTGTAGACCTGCAGACCGAAGAGTGCGACCAGCCCTACGAACGAAAGTTTTGCAACGACCAGAGAGAACCAAAACACACTACTTGACCGGGTCCCTTTAGAGATCATCATGGTGCAATAGTAGCACGACGTGGTATAGTCGCGTCATACAAGATAATCGTGGTGTTTGGATAGGCAGCGGAAACGCGCGCTGAAATCTAGACATCACCAAGCGAAATGCAGAAAAAAGAATATTCCCTCGACATCGGGGGAAAGACGATGGTGGCCGAGTTCAATGATTGGGCGGACCAGGCGAGCGGTTCGGTCTTATTGCGCTATGGCAATAGCGCGTGCCTTGCGACAGTTGTGATGGGGAAAGAGTCGGACAAAGATTACTTTCCGCTTACAGTCGAGTACGAGGAGAAATTCTACGCGGCGGGCGCGATATTAGGCTCGCGCTTCATGCGCCGGGAGGGCCGGCCGTCCGACGAAGCCGTTCTTTCGGGACGCATCGTCGACCGCACCATCCGGCCGCTCTTCCCCAAGGGCCTGAAACGAGAAGTGCAAGTCATCGTTACAGTGCTCTCAATAGAAGATTACGATACGGACATACTCGCCGTGAACGCGGCGTCGCTCGCGATAGCCACATCAAATATCCCGTGGAGCGGACCTGTTTCGGCCGTGCGAATCGGGATCGAGGAGGGGAGCGATGCGCTCATTATGAATCCCACGTACGGCCAACGACAGGACGAACTGCCGCCGAAAGCGAAAATGGACCTTACGGTCTCCGGCAAAGACGGTCTCGTCAACATGATCGAGGTGAATGCACGCGAGGTGGACGAGAAAATACTCGACGCCGCGCTTGTGCGTGCGAGCGAGGAGATAGAGACGATACAAAAATGGCAAAAGGCCATCGTGTCGGAGCGCGGCAAAGCGAAGACTGAATTCAAGAAACCCGGTGAACACACGGAAATACCGCCGGTTTTCGATGCGTTCTTGAAGCCGAAGCTCGAGGCACTCGGCGGGAAACTCGGCAAAGAAGAAATAAATACTCTGAAATCGGAGTGGATGAAGCATGCCATAGAGCAGCTTCCCGACACCGAACCGAACCAACTCGACGGACACTTCGAACTGCGCATAGACCAGTTCGTACACGACCTAGCCATCAAAGAGGGGAAGCGTGTCGACGGGCGCGCGCTCGACGAGATACGGCCGCTTTACGCGCAGGCCGGAGGCATCTCGCCGGTCATACACGGCACCGGTCTTTTTTACCGCGGACAGACGCACGTCTTGGCCGCGCTCACGCTTGGAGGGCCGGGCGACGCACAGCTCATCGACACCATCGAGTTCCAGGACAAGAAAAAAACGTTCATGCTCCACTACAACTTCCCGCCGTTCAGCGTGGGCGAGACGGGCCGCGTGGGCGGATTCAACCGCCGCATGACAGGGCATGGCGCGCTCGCGGAGAAATCTCTGCGCGCGGTCCTGCCTGCAAAAGATGTTTTCCCCTACACCATTCGCATCGTCTCGGAGTGTCTCGCCTCGAATGGCTCCACTTCTATGGCTACTGTATGTGCGGGTTCGATCGCACTCATGGATGCGGGAGTCCCGATAACCAGGCCGGTCGCAGGGATTGCCATGGGTCTCATGTCGGATGCAAAAGCAGGAATCTACAAAGTGCTCACCGATATTCAAGGACCCGAAGACCACCATGGCGACATGGATTTCAAAGTCGCGGGAACTTCAGAGGGTGTAACGGGAGTGCAGATGGACGTGAAAGTGGATGGCGTGCCGCTCAAGGTGCTTAGTGAAGCTTTCGCGCAAGCGAAGAAAGCGCGATTGCAGATACTCGACGTGATACAAAAAGAGATCCCCTCGCCGCGTGCCGATATTTCTCCTCGCGCGCCGAAAATTCTTACCGTCATAGTAAAAGTTGACCAGATCGGACTCGTTATCGGCCCAGGTGGAAAGACGATCAACGGCATTCGCGAACGCACAGGCTGCGACGACATCACGATAGAAGAGGACGGTACGGTATTCGTCACCGGCCGCAATGGCACCGCGGAAGCCGCACAAAAAGAAATTATGGACCTTACACACGAGTACATGGTCGGCGACAAATTCGAAGGTCCTGTCGTGCGTCTCATGGACTTTGGTGCGTTCGTAAAGATCGGCCCGAACAACGACGGACTGGTGCACGTCTCCGAGATCGCCCCGTTCAGGATAGACAAAGTGACGGATGCAGTGGCGATAGGCGACGTCGTCCCCGTTGTTATCAAAGAGATCGACGAGAAGGGGCGGTATAATCTCTCTATCAAAGCCGCTGATCCGGAATGGGCTGCGAGAAAGGGAATAAAACCGGGTCAGGGTGGAGGAAACGATTATGGCAGACGAAATTCCAACGACCGGCCCCGCCGGCACATCTAACGTAGGAGAAGGGAAACCAGAATCTCCTCCCCAACCGGCCGAAGAGGCGCGGTTCATTGAAGAGGTGGTGATAAAACCTGCGCCTGCAAAACAGGTCGTAACTCCGCCGCCACCTATCCAAACACCGCCTCCTCCCCCTGCACCGCCCGAAGCTCCAATACAAATATCGGCACCCGCGCCGCCCGTAGAGAGACCGCCCATTTCGCCGATCTCTGAGAGTATCTCTGTAGTATCTCCGCCCCCACCTCCACACACGCACGACGAACTAAAAAAAGAAAGTGAGGCGATCACGAAGATACTGAAAGAAATTAAGCTGCCGGAACGTCACGAAACGCCTAGTGAGGCGCAGAAACCAAGGGAGGCGCACGTGTTCGATACGATGCTCGGCGCCTCCACAGACAACAAGATAAACATTCCGGACACACCCCTGCCGGGGACCGCCAAAGCTCCCGAGACTCCTCCTGTTATCCCGCATGAGGGGGATATCGCGCCGAGCAAAACGACTGGCACGGTGCCCGGAGGTGATCTTGTATCCTCGATCGTCTCGCCATTTCGTACCCTCAAGAACGATCTGCAGAGTATCGTGCGTGACAAAAAGATCTCACTCGTACGTGCCGTTGCGCTCGAGAGCGAAAAACAACACGCACAAGGTAACATTGTCGAACGTGAGCAGGGGAAGGCAGTGCGCTCACGCAAGACGTTCCGGATACTTTTTGCGGTCTTTCTCCTTTTTGCTCTGGGAGCTGCCGTAGCTTTCGGTGTGTATGTCATTATCCAAGAACGCTCGGGTATTCCTCCGCAGGAAACGGGAGAGTCTCTACTGTTCGCCGAGAAAAATTATGCATTCCCTTTGGAAGATCGATCTCCTCTTGAAGTAAAGCGGCTGATCGCACAGGCACGTGCCGATAGCGGAGCAGCCCTCGGCTCGATAACGCGTTTCGTGCCGACGAAACCTGAAACCACCCCCGAAGGGGCTACGGCCGAGCGACCGCTCACGCTTGAAGAGTTCTTGCGAGCACTCGGCACTCGCGCGTCCCCTGATCTGCTCCGTGCGCTGTCGAGCGAATTCTTTTTTGGGATCCACACGGTCGACGAGAATGCGCCCATCTTCGTGATACCGGTCCTCTCCTATGAGCGTGCGTTCGCCGGGATGCTCGCGTGGGAACAAACGATGAACGCCGACCTTGCCCCCGCCTTTACGGCCGTTCCCGACCAGGTCCTCGGTGTCAGCGGCCTCCCCGAAAAACGAAGGTTCGAGGACGTGGTCATGCGCAATTACGACGTTCGCGCGCTCAAGAACGACGCCGGCACTATCGAATTGTATTACTCTTTTCCGACACAGCACCTTCTCATCATAGGCGAGAGCGTATATTCATTCACCGAGATACTCTCCCGTTTGCGGGCGGAGCGTAAATTGTGACGTGGCCTCTTATCCCTTGTCCCTCGCCACTTGTCCCTGTATTATTCCGAGCATGTCTCATCTCACCGAGGAAGAGCTGAACGACTTGCGCGCCAATCTTGAAGCCGAGCGCGACTCGCTGAGCGAGGAGCTCGCGGAACACGGTAAATCTGTCGGCGGTGATTGGCAGGGCAGTTCTGTCTCGAAGGTTGAGGAATCGGACCCGAACGATGCCGCGGATAATATCGAAGAACTTGCGACCAACGTACCGCTCGTTGAAGAACTGGAAAAAAGACGGCGCGAAATAGACAAGGCGCTCGAAAAAATGGATAAATCCACATATGGAGTGTGCGATGTGTGTAAGGCGGAGATCCCGATCGATCGTCTTGCAGCGAACCCCGCCGCCGCAACCTGCGTCGCGCACGCCCGGTGACCCCTCTTAAACGCGCTACAATGAGCCGCAATGGCGGAGAAGCAAAAGATCGCTTCCGGATTCGCGCGCGTCTACGGTGCGCAACCCGCGTTGCCCGCGGCGCACATCGTTACCGTTGAGTGCGACATCGTGAAGGGGCTCCATGCCTTTACTATCGTCGGTCTTCCGGATAAATCCGTCGAAGAGGCGAAAGACAGGCTTGCTGCTGCCATCAGAAATACGGAGCCGCCTGTTCCGACAGACAAAGAGGACGGGAAGCTTGAGTCGCCGAAGCGAAGTAACAAGAAAATAGTGCTCTCGCTCGCGCCGGCCGCGCTCAAGAAAGAAGGCGCCGTCTTTGATCTCGCGCTCGCGCTCGCCTTCCTCCTCGCGTCCAAACAAGCGAAATTCGATCCTAAGGGAAAATTGTTCGCGGGAGAGCTCGCGCTTGATGGCACGCTCCGCCCCATTTTGGGCGCCCTTTCGATAGCGAATGCGGCGCACGATGCCGGATTCACGGACCTCTATCTCCCGGAAGACAACTTCGAAGAAGCGTCCCTTATCTCCGGGCTCACGATACATGCTGTTTCTTCGCTTGAACATGTCCTTGTGATGCTGCAGGACCACGACTACAAAGCGCCGCCAAGAAAATCGCTGAGGAGACATGTCGTTGAAGACGATTCGGCCCTTGATGAGATACGCGGGCAAGCAGGTGCGAAACGCGGCCTCATCATAGCCGCCGCGGGCGGTCACAACATCGCTCTCTACGGTCCGCCCGGCACCGGAAAAACGCTGCTCGCGCGCGCGACCGTGGCGATACTTCCCGACCTCTCCGAAAAAGCGATGATAGAAGTGACGACCATTCACTCGCTCACGGGAACGCTCGCTGGCAGCGTGATGTTCAGACCGCCCTTTCGCTCGCCCCATCACACCTCCTCATACGCCTCGCTCATCGGCGGCGGGAGTGCGGCTTTGCGACCCGGCGAGGTTACGCTCGCGCACCGCGGCGTCTTGTTTGCCGACGAATTCCCCGAATTCCATCGCGACGTCATCAACGCTCTGCGCGAACCGCTCGAGGATCGCGTCGTCAGTATCTCGCGCGCGAGAGGGACGGCGGTTTTCCCGGCGAATTTCATGCTCATCGCCGCGCTGAACCCATGCCCGTGCGGTTTTGCGGGGAGCGCCAGATGCCAGTGCATGCCGCACACCATCGAGAAATACCGGCGTAAGATAGGCGGGCCCGTCGCCGATAGGATAGACATGTGGGTGCGTGTGGGCGAAATGCCGCTGGAAACGCTCAGCGTGCGCGCCAAGAGAGTCGGGGGTGAGACAAAAGCCGCGCGTGAGCATATAGCAAAGGCGCGCGAGCGGCAGCGAGCGCGCTTCGAGAAAGCCGGCATCTTCACGAACGCAGACATGAAGCCGAAACATATCGAGTCGCTTGCAAACTTGTCCGATAAAGCAGAAAGCACACTTGTCGCGGCCGCAAACGCCATGAAGCTTTCTGCACGCGGATACCACCGCACTATAAAATTAGCGCGCACCATCGCCGACCTTGCGGGAGTCGATACGATAGAGCCGCCGCACATGCTGGAGGCTCTCCAATACCGCGCACGAGAATTGTAAAAATTGCACTATTCTTCTCTTGATAACCTGGACCAGAGGGCTTTGAATAAGAATGTGAGGGTTTGAGCCATCATCGGGTTCTCTATCAGCACCATCCGCAGTTCATTGTTCTGCTTGGAGCCGAGACATATGGAATCGCCGAATATAACGAGCGTTGCCGGAATTTCAAAGTCGTCTTCCAAAAACCTATACGAGCGTTTTGATTCCTTCATGTCGCTGAACTGCGGATAGCGCAGTATCCGGCGGTCAGTGATGCCGAACGTGACCGTACCTTCCTGCAAGCGCCTCGCGGTGAACATTTTGTACCACGCCTCCGTTCCGCCCGCTGCGGCAATGAGGAGCTCCATAGAGCCGAACCAGTAGAGAGGCTTTC
>Ga0209542_10003109_pt1 | contig 35957 bp, 39 predicted proteins | sample RifCSPhighO2_01_FD_184028 | JGI IMG/M metagenome (GOLD analysis project Ga0209542, IMG submission 184028) | Soil microbial communities from Rifle, Colorado - Rifle CSP2_plank highO2_0.1 (SPAdes) (version 2) | ecosystem: Environmental > Terrestrial > Deep subsurface > Rock core/Sediment ...
TAACATTTGGAGCATTAACCAGCAATCATAAGTTCTATTATGATTTCTATGAGTCTCAGAATAGCCTAACCTTCAAACATTTCCTAAGAAGCTTATTCGAAAAATTAGACAAGAAAAAGAAGTATGTGTTTATCCTCGACAATGTAGGGTATCACAAAACACAGTGCATCAAAAGCCTTTTTAGCGAGTATGCTGGGCAAATAAGTGTGGAACATATTCCGCCGTATTCTCCAGAGCTAAATCCTATTGAAACATGTTGGAAAGTAACGAAAAATAATGTGACAAAGTCGCAGTACTTTCCAACAATAGAGGAAATGCAAGAAGCTCTGGAGAACTTCTGGGCAGAGCATATTTTTATGCAGAATTTCATGCGTTATTTAAGTCGCTAACTAAAAAGCAGAAAAGTTTAAATAATACTACGTCTCAAATCATATATTTTATTGTGCGTTTGATTATGATGGAAAAAGGGAGGGGATTCTATGGTTGGTAGCTGTAAATTACCTATGGTTATTTTGTTTCTTTCTGTCATGTTATCAATTGCTGCAAATGCCGCTGTTCTCACGGGTAATATCACTCTAGAAGATTTCACTGCAAACTCCTCATCCAAGTTTAATTTTCTAACGCGGGTTATCAATTCCTCAGGACACATGAAGTTTACCAACCTTAGTGCAAGCATACCCATTTTGGAGCCGGTTAACAACGCCACCCGTCTTTGGTCCTTGACTTTCTATTCTGACGATCTTACCGGAGCCACTTTCAGGAACAACTTCAGAAGAGTGCCTAATGCCACCTATACAGACTTCATGGGGCATGGATATGACACCTGGCCATCGGCCAATTCAGATAAGGGTTTTGTGATTGCCGTTGCAGTCTCATCAGGCATTAACACCTACTATGGTGCTCTGTTTGTGAAGAACGTCACCCCAGGCGTGAATATCACCTTTGAATACAAGTATAATAATGCATCAGGCAATACTACATTCTTACCTCTCAGCGGATGTGCATCACACACCAATTTTGCCACTTGTCTGGAAGACTTTGCTAATGATTGCGACTGGAATGATCGATTGGCAATTTGTGAGCAATTCAGCGGTTTCCATGATGAACCGCCGGCTGAGTGTGAAATGCTGCCTAAGACAGCATGCGATGAAATTAATACTACTATATGCCGTTGGAATACTTCAATCGGATCATTTGGAAAATGCATGCCGCAGGGTGCCTGGGATCCCATAATAGGATTCAACTGCACTGCCATAATTAATAAGAGTGTTTGCATCAACCAGAGCTTCACCGAAAAATCAGGGCTCTGCAGCTGGACTACTTCATGCGTTCTCAATAAGTCCAAGACATTCATGAATCTGCCAGAGCCGCCAGTATTTTCCTGTGAGGCTACAGGCTACGCCACCAATCAGACCAATTGCCGCTATTTAGCTACTAAATATTACATGCCTTGTGGTTGGAACAATGCCTCCAGCAGATGCGAACCACTATTCTTCGATGCCCATAAATTTCAGGATTTTGGTGATATCAGCAGCAGCGATACCTGCCAGCTGATGAGCGGCACCTGGAGATCAGAAACCACATTTGATCCAATCTATAACAAAGTGTCAACAGAGAACTGGTGTGAATTTGGGTCATCAGTCAAGACATTTGACTCTGCTGGGTCAGGCAAATTTTTTGGGAACGCCGGCCAATTAAGCGATTGCAGCCGAGATTGCTTTGCCTGTGAATTCAACAATACTGCAAGTCCTCCAGGGCCTTGGTCAAGTGCTTCTGTCGCAAGAACCAAATGTGAGGCTTCATCTGCAGGATGCTCTTTTAACAGTGATACCAATGCATTTAATGGCCAAGGATGGTGCAATCCTGCTGCAGGATTTGGCGGATTTGATTGTGACTCCCAGTGCGGTGACTGCATGATAATGCCTAATCCAAAGGCAGCATGCCAAAATTCCTCAGTAAGCTGCAGATGGGACAACCAGACCAATTTCTGCATTGGCTCCGGACAGAAGAGCTGCAATCAAGATTGCTTTCAATGCCTGGATCAGACAAGTTGCAGTAAATCCCCAGCTAACGGTGGTTGCACCTGGGATTCATCCAATTACGTATGCACACCCCAAGCTGGGTCCTATGAGATATGTTATGATGGCCTTGATAATGATAACAATGGAAAGACAGATTGCCAAGATACCAAATGCAGCAATGATCCATTTTGTGGAGGAGGCTCAGCAGATACAAGCAATTGTTTCCAGTTTGATCCTTATGCATACGGTTCACCAGCGTCTGCCAGGGGAAATTGTACAGCAGCAGCAGGCTGCGCCTGGATCTTAGATGACTTCAGCTTTGGTTATTGTGGTCCTACTTCAGAACAGTGCTTTACCAATGACACCCTGGGTCAAAATCCCGCATTGTGTAATAGCTTCTCTGATGGTAACACCTGTGCTTTTATTCCAGAGACCCATTGTGATGAAAATTCCACTATCGTAACCACTTGTGTTGCAATAAGCGACGCGCCAACCTGTTCCACTACCGCTGGTTGCAAATGGAAATCATTTGGTATGGGCGGTGGTTTTTGTGATATAGCTATTAAGGTGGCCTGTGAAGATAATGAATCACTGCAGACAAGCCAAACACTATGCAATGCAGCTGGATGCTATTGGCAAGGTGATGAGTTTACCGGAGGCTTTGAAGGATTTTTCAATTCAAATTGTGTTGCTCCATGTTATAACAACTCCATCAGTGATGTGAATGCATGCAAGGCTGCCAATGGCACTGACTTCTTTAGAGGCTCATGCGTTTGGCAGGCTGGCTTCTGCGAACCTAAGGACTTTATCGGCGGCTGCTTCGAGAATGATGGAGACCTCTCAGCCTGCCAGGAGAATAGCAACTGTAATTGGTATGAGGATCGGTTCGGAGGCATAGTAAGGAATCCCAATGGATCAACCAGCTATGAGGATGCCATCCATACCGCTGCATCTTGGATGGCTGCAGGCCTGAGCCGGCCAACAGGAGGGGCAAACATTTCACGCTATCAGATTAGATCAACAGGGGCAGTGTCTGGAAACGTTACCTTAATCATCGCAAAGGATGGGGTAAACACCGGCAAGTTGAACATATCTTGGCTATTCTGCAATAATTCCATAGTTGCGGAATACAATTGGACAAACAAAAGCTGCGGTGGAGGGGTCTGTAATAAGTACTCAACATACAGCTGCAGCGGCAAGACATTACATTATTATCTAAACGTCACTACCAGGCAACTAGAAGTGTTGTGGGAAAATAATGTTGACAATTTGGTTTTGGATGTTGTTCCAGGCAATTTAGTTATAACAAATACTGTCAACAAGAGCACTGTTGTGATTGATGGGAATTTCTCAGATCAGGTATCTGAAGCTGCCACTGCAAATGACCTTACCCTAGCTGCTCGGGTGAGAACCTCCCCCGGATTCTGTGATGATGGATTGACCAATACCTTTTTCCAGGGGATGGACCAGGAACCTCCCCTGCCCATTGCAGCAGACACTACTGGCTCAGGGACTGATCCATCGCAGAGTTATTTGGATTTGTCTGGTTTGGGAGTCAAGAAAACACCAGAAGCATATATGTACGGCATGCCCACATTGAACATAAATGGAACAATGCTATGCAATGGTGTCCCTATTGGAGGAGACGGTTCCACCATTGGCTCAGGAACCGCAACTGCAAAATATTATTTGTATCTGGATACCGATGGGATAAGCACGGGTGGATGCGCTGCTGTTGACGACTCAAGTAAATTGGGTTTCGAGTATCTTTTCAAATATGTTACTCAACAAGACGCAACTACTGGCAGATTATCTGAAACATTCCTAACCCAGCAGTGTTCAAGTGGCACCTGGATACCTTCCAATGTTCCATTTAAGTCAGATACCAATAAGGGTTGTGGATTCGTTAGTGGGCCTATCTTTGCAATAGGTCAAGATAGCTTTACTGGAAAAACAAATGTAAACACCAGCATTAGCTGGCGAGCCTATGCAACCAGCGCAGCTGCAGCAGGAAACACCTCCAACATTTCTGATGCTGTAGGCCCTGGAAAAGCTGATTTTAAGGGCATTGATGCATCTATAATTGACTGCTCAAGCACTGCTGATAAGGATAATTCCCAATGTTCAAAATTTAAGCAGTTTGGATTCTTCCCCGGAGAATTCGGGCCAGCCTGCACAGACAACAAGGATAACGATGGTGACAGCCTGACTGATTGTGATGACTGGGATTGTAAGTATGATCCTTTCTTCTGCTCAGGCAGTTTTGGATTCCAGGCAGATGACAGTGAAGCTCCTACCTTTGTGTGGACTAAAGTCAATAAGAAGATTCCGACATCTCTTTCATTTATCTTCGACACCAATGAGCCTGCAAATGGCACGGTAAAATATTATTACAACGACTCTACCTGTGCTTTGCTCAATGCAACACTGCGTGACAAGGCGCTCGATGATGGAGACGCCCATACAAATTACAGGCCGCATCATATTGCAGAATTAACTGGTTTGAGAGCCAACACCACGTACTTCTATAAGTTAAAGACCTGTGACCCAAGCGCAAACTGCGCTTTAAGCAAGTGCAGCAATGCGACTACTGCCTCAAAACATACTAACATAACCTTTAAGCTGGATATTCCCGCAGGCTGGACAGTGGATATCCCCAGCATAAACCTTACTAACTACAGCGCTGGATACGCTATCAAAGCATCCTCACAATACCTTCATGACATAAACATTACTGCAAATGTGAGTAACACTACCGGAGCAGTCACATTCGTGGGACTTGATATATTTGAAAAACAGACCCTGAATCTGTCCCAGTTCATACTCGGGCAGGACTATACCGGGATGGATACCAATCTGTTCCAGAGTTTCAAACAAAAGACCGGCGTGGAAAGCGTAGAAGTCACCATACCCTTTGCAGGAAATGCTATACAGCATTGTGACGACGACGGAGCAAATTGTCAGGATGTATCCACAAAGGTTGATTGCACCTTTGGTGCTGCCTCAACAGTCTGTACTGTTCCTGATGCAGTTGGTTTAGGCCTTTCAACTTACAAGCCGAGCACCACTGCTGGAGGGTCAACCGGAGGAGGGGGCGGTGGTGGCGGAGGTTCCTCCCAGTGCAATGATAAGAATGACAATGATGGGGATGGGCTTATTGATTATCCTAATGATCCAGGATGTAGCAGTGTCTATGGCTCCAGTGAGACAGATACCTGCACACCACGATGGCTCTGTACTGGATGGGCTAAATGCAAACCTGATGGTGCACAGACAAGGACATGCGTTGACAAGAACAACTGCGGTGTGAGCACCAACAAGCCAGACGAATCCCAGTCCTGTACTTATGTAGAACCTGAGCCAGCAGAAGAGCAGCCAATTGAACAACCAGTAGAAGAACAGCCACCAGCCATTGAAGAAGAGCCCAAGTCACCGCCAACCCAGAGGAACAAGCCTCTCTTGTGGGGAATCCTGGGAGCTATTGTGGCAATAACCGGTGTCTCGCTCTATATCATCAACAGAAGAAGATATTAGTTTTTTCTTTTTTTATAGAAAGCTTTTTATGTAATTCCGAATCTTTTGTAGCAATGGCAGGCAAGCAACTGAAGAGGATTTGGCATTTCATCTGGGATGATGACAGCATTTGGTCCTGGATTGTCAATATCATCCTTGCTTTTATCCTCATAAAGTTTTTAGTATACCCTGGGCTGGGTCTCATCCTCTCAACAAGTCATCCTGTTGTTGCAGTCGTTTCCAGCTCAATGGAGCATTCAGCCCAGTTTGATGAATGGTGGGGTGAGAATGGAGCATGGTACAGCACAATCAATATGTCTAAAGAAGATTTCAGCTCATACTCTTTTGCAAACGGCTTTAATAAGGGAGATATTATGATACTGCAAGGAAGAAATCCTGCCGACATTGAGGTTGGCGAGGTCTTGGTTTTTATAAGCAGCAGGACAAATCCAAAGCCAGATCCCATTATCCATCGGGTTGTCAAGAAATGGGAAGAGAATGGCGTTTTCCACTTTCAGACCAAGGGTGACAACAACGCACGTCAGATAAATGAATGCCAGGGCGGTTACTGCATTTTCGAGAATGATATAGGGCAAAATCAAGTGGTGGGGAAAGCATTATTTAGGATACCCTTGCTGGGCTATATCAAGATTTGGTTTGTAGATATGTTGACATTATTCAGGTAAAATGTTTTGTCCCAAATGCGGCTCAATACTGCTTCCCAAAAGGGAAGGCAGCAAGATGGTCATCAAATGTAGCTGCGGCTATAAGTCTAATAATGCGGGCTCCACAGTCATCAGGGAGGAAGTCATCGATAAAGGCAGGTCTGTTGAGTTGGTAGATAGTGAATCAGATATGAAATCATTGCCTAAACTAAACGTGGAATGCCCCAAATGCCATCATCATGAGGCTGGATACTGGGAAGTGCAGACCAGGGCCGCAGACGAACCCGCCACTAAATTCTATAAATGCATCAAATGCAAGAATGTGTGGAGAGATTATAGTTAAGCCTTACTTCCCAGAGCGTTAAAGTATTTTTGTACACCTGTACAGAGAGCATCTTTAAGCTTGGTTATATCCTCTGGCTTTCTCAAGACAACCGCTCCAGGATCAGGAATATCTTGCGCAAATTCAATAACATCTATAGTGGCATGGGCAGTGAAAAAAACAACTGCAGGCATAACATAACCTTCGTAAAACGTTCGCAATTCCCTCACAAATGTGAGACCATCTCCTCCAGCCATCCTTACATCAGATAATACTATATCTATTCCGCTTAGACATCCATTTCTATCTACATTATCCCGAACAATATTCATTGCGCGGGATCCAGATGGCGCATACCCTATAACCAGAAAATCATAGCGAGGGAGAATTCTTTCGTACATTCTCAAAATCGCAGCATCATCGTCGACTACAAGTAATCTACCGTTATGAAGTTTTCCCATAGTTTATTAAATATCTATTATTTTCTTACCAATATGGAGAATTCAAGGTCAGTATTTAAAATTATTGTCAAAACAAACTCAAAAAATAATGAAATTATCAGCTACAATAAGGAAAACAAAACCTTTAAACTTGCAATAAAAGCTGCCCCCCATGACAATAAAGCTAATATAGAGATTATCAAATTCCTTTCAAAACATTTTAAGAAGAAAGTCATGATTATCAAAGGCTTTAGAAGCAAAGAAAAGCTGATTTCTCTAGAATAATCAATTCCGAAAGCTTTATAAAGTAGTTACCCAAATAAATTACTAAAAAGGGGTGGTACGGGATTTCACTAAAATTAGACAGAATCCTAAGTTCTAGGCTGATGAGTGATAAGTCCGGCCTTTTTGGAAAAAAACCATTAGGTTTACCACTACCACCGCCATCTGATCTTCTTAAAAGGCTCAACCAGTCCAATAAGGAAGAAGAATTAGCGAAGCTTGCAGCAGAGAAGAAGAAACGCTTCCGTGAAGCGTTGATTAAGGAACGGCAGCTGGAACTGGAAAGGGTCAAATCCCCAGACTCCAGAGAAAATAGGCTAAAACAACAACAGCAACTGGCTGAACAGCGCAGAAAGCAGCGAGAGCTCATCAAACAAAAAATGATAGCTGCCAGGCAAGCCAAGATTCAGCAACGCCTGAAAGCCATAGGAGAAATAAAAAGACAGAAAGAACAGCTTGTCCAGAAGAAAAAAGCCGATAGAGAAGCTAGGATTCAGGTCAAAAAGAAAGCAATCGAATATAAAAAGAAACAGTACGCATTACAATTGCAGCAAATGCAGGATCTTAAGAAACAGAAGTTTAGGGAAAGCTTGATACGAGAACGTCAGAGGGAATTGGCGCGGAAGATGCCCTCTCCACCAAACAAGGCCGCTACACAACAAAATACCAAGCTTCCAATATCAATTCCTGGCACCAAGCAGCCTGTCTTCAATTTGATTGAGGAAAGAAAGAGGAGAAAAGAGGCCATTCTAAGGGAACGGGAAGAAAAAAGAAAGGCAGTACTCACTGCAATCCAGAAAAAAAATCTTGCAATCAAGCAATTGCAGGCAAAAAAAATACAAGAAAGAAAGCAGCAGCTCATGGCTAAACTGCAGGAAAAGGAGCGCAAAAAAAGATTTCAAGAGAGGCAGAGGCTGGAAGCCAGACAGAAAGTGTTATCAGCTAAAAAAGAGCATAACGAGCAAAATCTAAGAAACAAACTTGCAGCCCAATCAAACAAAATAAATGACTCCTTTAGGAAGAAAGACATCACAGTTCTTGGGATTAGATTGCGAAAGAATATACGGGGGATAGAACACCATAAAAGGCTGGCAGTGACACCTACCGCACTTCTTATTGGATTAAGTAAAGATGCTCTTCTGAACATACGAGAAGACATCAAGCCAACCAAGGTACTTAAAGAAGAATTGGCCCATATTCATAAGAAATTGTGCTATTATGAGCAGCTTCTTTTCCAGAACAAGAGCTATCTGATAGCTGATCTGGAAAAAACACGGGAACTCTATTATGATTATGAAGAGAAGGCCGAAACTGTACGGAACGCAATTCTCACCAAACTGGTGGATATTTCCAGGGAAAAGGCAAGGATAAGACGCCAGAAGGTTAAACAAGAGAGTGATCGGCTTAAGAATATTGACGATGAACGGAAAGTCAGGGAAAAAGATATTACCGAGAGACAGAGACTCCTGCAACATCAGAAAGAAGAAGCCGAAAGGCTGCGGGAACAGCAAGAAGACGCAAAAAGGAAAGCGCTTGCCTTGAAGGAGAAAGAAGCAGTGGAAAAGAAAAAGCAGCAGGAACAAGCTTGGAGAAAAGTCCAGGAAGAGAAAGCCGCAAAGCTTTTGGCAGCTCAGAAAGAGCGTCAGAAAATACTGCAGGAAAAAGAAAAGATGCAGCAGGAAAAGTTAAAACAGATAATACTATTGAAGCAGCAGAAAGCAGCAGAACGCCAAAAGTTGCTATCTGAAGCGCAAAAACAAAAAGAGTTGAAAATACAGCAAGCCGAATCAAAGAAACAAAAATTACAAGCAGATAAGCTGGCTAAAACAAAACAGCAAAAGTATACCCCACAAACAGTAGTCCAATCGCCTTTAAGTCCTAGGAAATCAAAGGAAATACCTTCATTACCTCCTTTACTTCCCACTCAACCAAGCAAATTAAAGCCAGAATCTCTTAAGATTTCATCTGATATAAAGCCAAGACCCCCCCCAGTTCCGTTCTTTAGGTTTCAGCAGATGGAAAAAATCAAAAAAGAGCGGGAAGAGCGTCTCAAGAAAAAGCTGGCCGCAATCAAGGTAGCGCAGCAAGTACGTGAAAAAGAACTGAAAGAACGTGAGAAACTGGCTGCCCAGAGGGAAAAAGAAGCTTTCAATAAGAAAAAAGAAATCGAGAAAAAGAAGATTCAGGCTCAACAGCAGAAGGAAAAAGAGTTCAAATTAAAGCAGCTTCTCAGGGAAAAGCAGATTCAACAGAAAAAGCTCGAAAAAGAGCGCATCATACAGGAGCGTCAAAAGAAACAAGAGGAAGCTGAGGCAGAAAAACTGAGGATTAAGCAGGAAAAAGAAAAGGCGAATAAGCAGAAGCAGGAACTGAAACTCCAACAACAGCTTCAGAAATCTCTCGAAAGGAGAAAGCAGCTTGAGGCGCGGAAAAAAATACCAGAAGATGATCTCAGTTTGCCCCTACCTCCTGTAAAAAAAGGATTACTCTCCCGTGCAGAGCCTCGGGTAGAGGTTTCCGATCTGGATGGGGAATTGAAACTCGATTTTCCTCCCAAAAAGAAGCAAAGGGTTATACCAAAGAATAAATTACCGGACATTGCCGATAGTCTCGTTTCTGAAATGAAACCGCTTTCATTAGAAAGAGAGTTCAAAAATAAATCTGAAGAGAGGCAACGCTTGTTGGATCAAAAGGAGCAGTTACGGCTCGAAAAGCTGAAGCGGCAAGAGCTCATCAAACAAGAAAGGGAAGCAGCTCGACAAGCAAAAATAGCAGAAAAACAAAGACTTCTTGAGCAGAAGAAGGGAGAATATCAGGCACGCAGACGAGCAATCAATCTAAAGAAGATGCAGGTTGAACAAAGCAAGGTACCTCCTCTATTGCGTATCAAGCAAATGACTGCAGAAACAGCTGCCACCCCAGAAGACGAGCTCCAAATTTCAGAAGCAATCAACAAAGCAAGACAGCCTACCAAGAAAATGGATAGCATCAACGAACGCATATTCAAGGCTAGAGACGCATTGTTAGCCTTTGAGTTCTCCAAGGCAAAAAGTTTATACCTTGAGCTATTAAGGCTCTATAACTCCCTGCCAAATTCAGAAAAAGGCAAGTACTTTGAAAGTATCCAGGAGCTGTATGAAGAAAGAAAGTCTGCAGAAAAACTATTTCAAAGAAGATAAAAGCGAATCAACTTCGTGATACAGCTCTTCTATAGTGCCTCTATTATCAATTAGGGCGTCTACTGCCTGCAAGCAGGCATTAATGTTTTGTCCTTTAGTCTTGCCCCTATTCTCAGCATTGTCTATGTGCTTGAACTGGCTGTATGACTTTGGATCACCTTCCCTTTTTCGTAGAAATAATCGTCTGAATCTTATTCTTGGCGGAGCCACAATCCCCCATATAAGCACATCTTTCCCTTTTCTGAGCTCCTGAATTTCATCCACTGTTCTGATTCCATCAACTACGGTCCTGCCAGAATGAATCAGTGCAAGTAATTTTTTAGATAAGATAGCTGGGTTGCCAGACCTTTGTTTAAGCCTGTTGCCCAATTTCTGAAGATTTTCCCGTGTCTCTTCAATATTCCAGCGCTTAGCTTCTGTTCTAAGGATATCAGAATACACATAACCTTCAAATCCCTTTGTTCGCAGGTATGCAGCAACCACACTCTTGCCTGCTGCAATTGGTCCGGTTATCCCAATGATCATACCCCTTGCTGCTTAATCTTTCTATTTAAATCTTTAGGTCACTTGAAAAAGCAGTTCCGCAAGATTATTAAAGAAAACAGGCCTCACAAAAACTATGAAAAGTCTTTTTATTGTCTTTGATGGTATGGATGGTGCGGGAAAGGGGGAGATGATACAACAGCTCACCCGTTACCTGGCTAAGTATAGGGTGCTGGTAACCAAGGAACCAACCGAGGGACCCTATGGAAATGAAGCCAGGGAACTTCTTGAGAATGAAGCAGATCCCATGGAAAATGCAGAACTCTGCCTTGACCTATTTGTCAAAGACCGAAAAGAGCATTTAGAAACGCAGATACTGCCCTTTCTCAAGAAGCCAGGTTCTATTGTGATTAGTGATAGGTATTATTACAGCACCATAGCCTTTCAGACCACCCAGGGTCTTGATAGGGATAGGGTAATTGCAGCAAACAGTTCATTCAGGTCTCCTGACATTACATTCATCCTTGACCTTCCGGTTGAGGTAGCCATGCAGCGGATTTCTGCGCGTGGTAATAAAATAGAGAAGTTTGAGCAGCAGGCTTTCATGGAAAAACTACGCAGAAATTTCCTCGATTTGCCGAAAACACTTAAAGATACCATACAAATAATCGATGCTTCAAGATCAGTGGAGGAGGTATTTCTTCAGATAAAGAATAGAATAGACAACTTACTTTGATCCTTGTTTCTCATAATAAACCGGAAAGTTAGTGTAGACCTCATCAGAGTCATGCCTGTCCTGTTGTTTTGGCTTTCTCCTAAACACTCCCGCAATCTTGTCTATGTTGAACAATGCAGCTGCAACCATGATTGCAAGTGCTATTACCCATGCAGCACCGGTGAAGTCTCTGTTGACTATGACCGGCGTAGTTTCACGTTCAATTATAGGGATCTGATGGCAGGCGAAGTCAGAACCGCAATAAAAATCCCTGTCGCAATCCTTGTTAGATTGGCATTGTCTCTGACTCAGATTAACAAGCCAACCAAGAAATACCAATATCACAACAATGATCACAATAGCAGTTAAGCCACCATCTGCTCTCTTATTCATTTTATCTAAAGGATGCAGAAATAGTATTTAAATCTTTCTATATTAACTACTTTTAAGTAGGTAATCAATTAGATATCTCTTCCTCTTCTTCAAGCGGTTTTCCCTTAGGTTTCATAAATCCGCTCAGTGTCTTATTGCGCTTGACTGTTTCATAACTTATCTTGGGTTTCCTAAACATTTTTCACCTCTTTTTTAACCCGGTAGACCCAAAGCCGCCCTCATTTCTGCTTGTCTTATCAAGTTCAGAGACTTCTTCAAAAACAGCTTCCTCGACCTTTGTAAAAACCATCTGTGCAATCTTCTTCCCTTTTTCAATCTTATATCCTTTATTTCCCAGATTGATGACGATGATGCCTATCTCTCCCCTATATCCGCTGTCAATGGTGCCTGGTGTATTGACAATTGATATTCCATGCTCCAGAGCCAGGCCAGATTTGGGCCTTACTTGGGCTTCATACCCCGGAGGAACTGCAATTTTTATCCCCGTAGAAACCAGGACCCTTTTACCCGCCTCAAGATCATACTCCTCAGCTGCATACAGATCAACACCGGCATCTCCTTGATGCGCATAATGAGGCATTGTTGCGCTCTCTTTTATTTTTTGTATCTTGATGTTGACCATTTTAGAAAATTATAATCAAATTTTAGGAAAGGTTCTATTTAAATAATGTTGGCATTAAAACTATAGGTTGAAGATATGGAAAATTATTTTGCTTTAAGATCTGCCAGAGAAATAAGGTTGTGGCTAATTATCTTTCCTGAAGCAGAATCTATCTTAATGTTTAATGTCTTGAATGATTTAGTTATGAAAGTGATGTTATACACCTGGCCGATGCTGAGGTGCTGAAGTATCACCATTTCTTTAAGGGGGACTTCAGCAGGATACTTTGATTTCTGGAGATTCTTGGCAATGATCAGTGCACCCTCAAATTCTAAGGATACCTCTTCGATTGACAGTTTCTGGATTATCTCATCAGGTTTCTTGAATATCTCTTCCGGAGGTACTAAGGTTATGGAATCTCCTACTATGAAGCTGGTGATGGTCTCATCCTTGTTGAAGAAGCCAATCTGGAACTCTCCTTTGTTCGCTTCATCAAACATCCGGAAAATATGGACCAAAGAAGAGGCATAGTTCTCTTTCTTCCAGGTTTTGAATTCTGGGTTAGACTCAAGTTTTGAAATTACATCTTTAAGAGCCATGTGCACCTGAAGAAATGACTTTTATTTAAATAGGTTTCCCATCAGTCAAAACGACAGGATGCATACTAAGAAAATCCTCAATAGACACCGGATACAGCCCATAACCAACTTCTCCATTATCCCTTAACTCATAGACTCTTGCAGTCTGATCCCTTAACGGTCTGTGTACCCGTAAATGATTCGTAATATCCTGGGCACTGTCACTAAACGCTTGAATGAGGGATTCATACAGGCCAGAATAGACCAGATAAAACGCATAGTGCCGTTGGCCATCAAGAGATGTGATCTGTGATTCAATCTCCCCTGGTTTTGGTCTGAATCTTTTGGTCATTCCCAGAGCGCTTGGTAGTGGTGGATGCCTTAGCGTTCCCATTAATGTTGCAGGCGGCATTTCTTAGGGGAGAAAGTAAAATTCACATATAAATCTTTCCAAGGAATGAATACTCTAAAGTAGTTAAGCAGTAAGAATTTTCCCTTTCGGACCAGGATTTATCACTAGACACTTCCCAATCTTCTGCTTCTTTCCGGCACATTCATGGATATGCCCTGCAATGGTATAATCTGGTTTTGAGTCAATTACGAACTTTTTGATGTTTTTATTGCCGCAGGGCTTTCTCATGATCTGGTCAATCCGGGTGTTATAGGGGGGTGCATGGGTAACCAAAAAAACAACCTTATCAGGGTGCTCCTTCATCGCCAGCTTAAAACTCTTTGCAACTCTATCAAATTCCTTATCAATATACCTAAATCCACCGCCACCATACCCCAAGAACAAACAATTCTCAAGCACCTTTCTATTCTTATGGATGAGAAAAATATTATCGAGGTTCCTGCACATTTTTCTCATGCTTGAATCACTCTCATGGTTCCCATGTATCATCATGACTGGTTTCTTGAGGTTGTTCAGCTCTTTGAGGAAATGAGAAAGCCGATGCTCAAATATAGAAATATCCCCCGCGCAGACTACAACATCAACATCTTTGGCCTTTTCTTTGACCTTCTTCCAGGCAGTCTGGTTTTCATGTAAATCTACAAATGCTAGGATTTTCATTCATAATATAGGTTTATAGCTTGTATTTAAAATTATATGAAAATACAGAAATATTCTTAAATTGATCATGAGTTTCATTGTTTATGATTTCCCCAATCCATTATCTCTCTACATATGAACGAAGACTGGATAAAGGCAGGTTTGTTCTACCTGAACCGTTTAGAGACCCCGAAATAGTTGGATTCTTTATGTTTCCAATTCTATCGGATTCATCAAGGTATATTCTTATGTATGATTCTCATACCATGGAAGAAAGGTTAACTGTTGCTAGGGAAACGCAGGATACAAATGCACCAGTTGTTCCAATATCAGAGGGGACACCTATTGGGCGTGCGGATTATGTGACGATGCAAAACGGAAATAGAATATCAGTACCCTTAGAAATGAGAACCGCAGTCGGTATTGATGTGGATATCCTAGTTGTAGGTGCCTTTGATCGTATTGAACTTTGGAACCCTTCGGATTGGAAACAGCTATCTGACGAAGAATTAGTTTTAATGAAAGATAGGTTGCACCTCGATTAAATCCCATAATAATCTTCCAGGACAACCTTATCCAAATCATCTAAATTCCTAATCAGGTAGAGCCTGCCTTTTCCTAGTTCAACAATCTGCTCAGCTAGTTTCTCTGCTTTCTTCTCCAGCTGAACTCCGATAAGTGAGATAGTGATGCCAGCAGCTCGAGCCATGGATGCTGCTTCCAGCGTTTCATTCTCAGGATCCTTTCCTACAGTAGGCATAACATCAGTTAACAATACGAGATGTTTAGTAGCCTGTTTATCCAAAAATAATTCCATGGATTTAATGATTGTTTGTGCAAGATTGGTCTCTTTAGCAGCCCGTATACCCGTTATATGCCTAAGTAAATGCATAAAATCAGCGGTTGGGCTGATCGCTTCCTTTATCTCAGAGCCAAATACCATCAAGCCAACCTTATCCCTCTCTTGTATGGCTTTAAAAGCCAATGCAATGCCTGCTTTTTTACAGGTCTCTATTTTCCTGCCCTTCATGCTTCCTGAGGCATCTAACGCATAAATAATATGAATTCGCCCTTTTGACTGCCTCTCAAAGCTTTTTATATTTCCAACATGGATAGAGTCATCACCCCTCCTTACTGCCAGTTTCACTGACTGTTTGATGGCAATGTCCCTATAGCGGTCTCCTTTCCGATAATTTCGGACATCTTCCTTGTCTCCATAAAGGAAAGCTTTCTTATGGATTCTCTCTCCAGCCATTCCGCGGGCAACCAAAGAATCGAGTTCCTCAGTATACAATATAAGGGATGCAAGTTCAATGCCAGGATCAGAGATCATGCCCTCCTTGGTAATCAAGTCCTTGTCCTGCAGTCTTTCAATATTCTTCTGGATATTCTTCCGCATCTCCCGTTGGAATTCAGGAATGCGGACATTCTTGTCTACATAAGAAGCATCATAATCAGTAAGCTCTCTCACCAAGCTTGGTCCCAGCATCTTTTTGGTGATGGAATAATTCTTGACAAGCTGTTCAAAAATAAGGTCCGGAGTAAATGAGTTCAATCCAACATTGAGGGCATCCTTGATGAGCTTGCCCTCCTTTATGGTCTGCTTATCATTCTCAAGGACAGACTTCATCAGTTTATTTTCTTCAAACTGGGATGCAAGCTTGCCTTTTTTTTCTTCTATGGCTTCAAGTTTCTGCACATCACTATGGCTGTCAAAGTAAATCACCGCGGTCTGCATCAGTTTTTTCTACAAATTTGGATAGCCTGTCTCTGGCATACTGTCGTGTATCTTGGAGGTACTTCACCGATGGCTTTAAGCTGATCCGATGGCTTAACACCGAAACCACAGCTTCCTCCACTTCAGTAAAACTCACACTTTTCTTCCCTTTGAGCAATGCATTGGCCTGAGCCCTTTCATACAATCCCAAAGAAGCCCGGACACTCGGTTTTTTTTCAAGTTTCTCGTCGCTCCGTAAGTCATGGATGAAATCAACCACCACAGTCATCAGCCTTTCAGGGAACTCAACATCAAGTTTGGCTCCTTTTGTCTTGATAATCTTCTTTTCAATTTCAGTGGATTCTGGATAGCTCATGTAGATGAGGTCAAATCTGTCCAGCAGCACATCTGAAAGCTTCTCAGTTGAGCTGTCTTCTGGATTCATGGTCCCAATAAAAATGAAATTCAAGTCAAAATCAACATCATAGCTGCCGATGGTAGCCTTCTTTTCAGACAATACCTGTAGAAGGGCATTCTGCAGCTTCTCAGGGCATCTATTGAGCTCATCGAAGAATAATATGCCATTGTCTGCTTTGAATATCTTGCCTTTGGTGAACGCTTCAAGGCTCAAGGGGCCATATTTCATGGCCTTGATAGGGTCAATATCTCCCAATAGGTCTTCGGCAGTGAGGTCGGGGCTGCCCTGGATCCTTACAAAATTCTTAATCTTCAAAGTATCTGCAAGGTTCTTAGCTAATGTTGTCTTCCCGACACCAGGCGGGCCAACAATTATGACATGCCTCTCAGTCAGCAATGCAGACCGTAGCTGCCGTTTTACAATTTCCTGCCCATAAATGTCTGAAAACAGGTCGTCTTTCTTCAGTAAGATGTTTTGTAGTTCTTTCATGCAATCACCCATAAAACCAAAAGAGAAAGCAGCGATTATTTATAAATATGACCTTATGATAAAGGTTTCATGTCTACATAGACCAGTAAGGCATTATAGAGCATACGGGCTCCAATCATGGTCTGCTTGAGAGTGTCTATGTGGGGAGTTGGAGCATTCTGATAATGCTCTCCCAAATGCCTGCTGCCTATGTCACCAAAGAGTTTTTTGAGACCACCCAGCGCTCCCCGGGGATCTGATTTTAGAGACTCCAGCGCATGTTCACATGTTTTATGGATACGCATCAAATCTGTCTTAAACTGCCCATCGGCATCTGCAATGTGGTTGACATATGAGGGCTCAACCTCAAAAATCATAATATCTTGAATCAATTTTTGATACTCACTATGGAGCATCTCTGCAGTTGCTCTCAATGGCGCAGTTTCTCTCTTTAACAAATTCTTAACATTGGTAAGAATACGCGAAGTGCTTATGAATCGTTGCTGTATCCTCCCAAACTCCAATAAATTATCATGCGCTTTGGAGCATGGATACAGTTCCCATAATGGCCTGTTGGTGAAATGATCATCCCGTATGCCAGCGCTGCTGCCAGTATATCGAGCAAGCAGAGTATCAATCTCAACAAGAGCATAGAGGTATGGGGAGGCTTCACTGCCCTGTCTTGGGTTCTCTAATGCCCACAAAGGTTCAGTATGGTGCCTAATGATTGCTTTATCTACTTCTTCAAGGCATTCAGATTCAAGCAGATTATCTACTGATTGTTTCGCTTTCGCTAATGCATCCTCTAGTTCTTTTACCATTTTATACTGGATTTCTCAAGAAACACATAGAAAAATCCCAACAGTAAAGAATTTAGGTCACTTTTTAAAGCTTTCGATTATTATATATTTTATATAAAAATACGGACCAGCCAGATTACAGTACCTGCCACTACCGGCAACAGTAAGTTATCGTCTATCTTTTTCCCGCCGAGCTCAAGATTAAAGCCTTCGGTAAGCATAGCAATCATCGAGGCAAGACCTGCTTGGATGGCGCTTTGCAAAATAATGAAAGAGCCGATAAATGCAGCTATCACTCCTGCAATCGATCCTTCAAAGTATTTTAAGTCGCTAAATGGATGCTTGATGCTCCCGAACCTGCCGATGATATGGCTGACTGAATCACCTAAGGCAAGTATCACAATCGAGGCAGCCGCAATGTCAGAAGCAAATATCAAAACTGCAATATACGCTCCGACTACATAGAATAAAGCGCCTTTTCCAGGAAATTTAACCAGATCAGGATCCCGGTCAAACCTGCTTAAGAACCAGTATATGCCTGGAATCTTGACCCGCCTGCTTACAAAGCTTATGATTGCAGCAGCAAGAACCAATACTCCCATTGATATTTTGTTTAATATGCCTGCATAAACCAAGAGAGCCATGACAACACCTGAAACAAGGTGAAAAATCTGGCGACGCAATTCCTTCCTTGCGATCATGGCATCACCTTGAATATCTCAATTCCAGACATACTGATCAGCAGGACAATAATTCCTGCACCAAGAACTCCGAGCACAGTAGCAATCGCATACTTCCTGAAATTCAATCCTACTAGATAAGCTGCCAGAGCCGCCGAATATACGCCAGATCCGGGCAGAGGAATGGCAATGAAGATAGCCAAGGCAGCCTCACCATACCTATCAACTGCACGTTTTACTCTTCGCTGAATTCCTTCTATATACATAACCCAAAAAGAATGAACCCACTTGATTCTGTTTAAAAGGAGGAGCATTCTCTCAGTGAACACATATAAAATTAAGCCGAGTAGTATGTTGGTACCTACCCCGACGAAAAATACCACAAACCAAGGCAGGTCAGTTGTCAATAAACCATAGGGTATAGAAGCACGGAGCTCAAGACCAGGCACCAAAGTCAATAGTATAATCTGAAGCAGTTGATTCATTTAAACCACATGTATCTTCTTGACTCTGCTTTTGATATTTGGGTCTTTCAGAATATCCTTGATCAAATCCTGGGCAGCAAGATATTTCCTCGGAATTAAAGCCTGCAAGTGCCCCTTTTCGATGAATGTTTTCTTGTATTTTTTCTTGAAGATGATTGCATGCTCCTTCGTTGTTACAGGCGGGCCCCCATGGGTTTTCATTTTCGGAAGCTTTCCGGCAACAATAAAATAAAAAGTCGCTTCGCCATCCCACCACCAACCCGCATCCAGTACCTCAAATTCATGGACCACCAGCGTCGAACGAATGTGTTCAAAAACCTTGAGAAGCTTGCATCCGACAGTGTCTCTTTTCCCATCCAATGGGCAGGCTTTAAGGATGATGACATCATGGTTTTTGGCATTCTTCCTCAATATCTCAGCAGAGGGATGTCGCACCTCAAAAAATTTCGCAGAGGGTTTTTTGATATATGCTGCCGCATTCCTCTTAAAAACCTCAAATTTCTCCATACTTAATGCGGCTGCAGCATTCCTATCAGCCTGCACTGGGTCTATGACTATAAGGGGGCTCTCCAATTTGCTCTTATTTAAGTCAGCAAACACATTTGAGCTTTTATGATGCTTAGCAACATCAATTACTGTTCCCTCCTTCCATGTAGCAGCACGCGTAAGTACTTTTTCAAAGCTCCCATAATAATTGACGAGAATCTCACATACATACCCTGAAATCCCTTTGATGTAGCTCTCAGCCCCATATGCACCGATTCCTTTGCAGAATTGTTTGAGAAGCCTGATGTCATCCCTTGCTTTCTTATTTCGATTGACCCAGGCAGCATGCAATGGGCTTACATCAGTTATATTCTTGGCTTGGGATGCTTTTGTTATTTTGAGGATGGGCACAATCTCATACGTAAACTCCCCTTCCCTAATCTGAAAATAGTCTCTGCTGCCGTGCAGCCTTTTCATCCTAAAGGTACGCTTAAGCTGCTTTTCCAGGATATCAGATAATTCATCGCTTCGGTCTTTGAACTTTTGGTAATCATAACAGACAAAGATGTCTGCATCATGTGCATCCCTAAGCCAGGTCCCTTTGATGCCGCTTCCTCCTAAGATAGCCTTGGCACCGCTAAGCCTCCTGTTGATTTTTTTGAGGATACTATCTACCTGAGTGCCTACTTTTGCTTCTTCTTCTTTGCTTGGTTTGATGCGAGACAACACTTCGTCCATAGATTTAGGCCATAACATCTATGTTTAAAAACCTTATGGAAAAATTAATAAACACGGCTTCTCTGGATAAAACAAAAGACGCATGCTCACGGATGCATTGGCATTCTATATCACCTGGATCCTGTCCGTGGGCCTTACCCGAGGAGTATGCTTATATGAAGCAGATAATCATGGACACTAATTTTGTGATGTTGCCTTTTATGTACAAGGTAGATATATTTTCTGAAATTGACAGGCTGATTGATTTCCCCTATGTGCTTTGCATCCTTGATAAGACATTGGTTGAGCTCCAGAAAGTCATCAACACCCAAAAAGGAAAGCACAAGGCAGCAGCCAAACTGGCGCTGGAGCTCATCAACCAGGCAGGGGTGCACACAATACCTACCGCAGACGGCTCGGTAGACGACCTTTTACTGGAACAAGATGCCATAATCGCAACCCAGGATGCAGCATTGGTCAAACGCCTCAAGACCCATAATAAAAAGGTCATACAGTTGCGTCAACGCAAGTACCTTATTTTAAAATAGAAAGCTTTTTAAACGAGTCTGAAACACAATAAGCTAAAATGTTTTACCAATTAGAGCTTCAGGACCATATCAGGGTGCCTCCTGATTTGTTTGATCTTAAGGTCGAGGAAGCAGTCATAAAGAGGGTAAAAAGGAAGTACGATGGCTTCATCTCAAAGGAGCTGGGTATTGTCATCGATGTTGCAGGTATAAAAAGCATCGGAGAGGGTATTATCATCCCAGGCGATGGCGCTTCTTATTATGACGTTACCTTTGAGCTATTGGCATTTAGGCCAGAACTCCAGGAAGTGATCAATGGAAGGATTACTGACATTGCTGATTTTGGAGCTTTCATCAACATAGGACCGATCGATGGAATGATCCATATAAGCCAAACAATGGACGATTTTGTCAGCTTCTCAAAGGATAAGGTGCTGGCAGGCAAGGAAACTAAGAAGACCTTGAGGAACAACGATAGCTGCAGGGCGCGCATAATCGCAGTTTCATATAAAGATATCACCAACCCTAAGCTTGGATTGACCATGCGTCAGAAAGGCCTGGGAAGACTTGACTGGATCGAAGAACCAAAGCAGCCAGCAAAACAGCCCGAAAAGGCTCCCAAAGCTGAAAAGCAGGAAAAGAAGAAAAAATGAAAAAGAAAGTATGCCGGAATTGCAAGCTATTTGTGGAAGGGGATTCTTGCCCAGCGTGTAAAGGCAACCAATTCTCCACCTTATGGCAGGGTCGATTAAGCATCCTGGATGCAAGTAAATCAATAATTGCTAAGAAGATAGAAGCCACGATAAAAGGCGAATACGCTATCAAGGTACGATAAAGATGGAGCTAACTATTCTTGATAAACAGGAGAAGCCATTGTTGTCCAGGCTTGAGATTAAGGCCGAAATTACGTATCAGGGACCAGTTCCTACTACGGCAGACGTCAAAAAAGCTCTCGCATCAAGTCTTAAGGCAGATGAAACTCTCCTTGTCGTGAAGCATATATATCCAATTTACAAAAACTCCAAGGCATCGGTAATCGCATATCATTACATAAATAAGGATGAGATGAAACGCATCGAGCCTGCACCGAAGAAAGCTGCCGCAGGTAAACCAGCCGAGAAGGCAGTCGAAAAGACTGCTCCTAAGAAATAGCAATGGCAAAGATAAAGAGAAAAACAAAAAAGACCAGCAAACGATATGTGCTCTATGATAAGGCTACACGGAAGAATAAATTCTGTCCTAAGTGTGGTCCGGGAGTCTTCCTTGCGAAGCACAAAAACCGGCATGTCTGCGGTAAATGTCATTATATGGAATCTATTCAGTCAGAGCCAAAACAAACTTCTGAGAAATCTCATTCTAAGATCTGAGCTAATCAGAGCATTTTCACAATATTATTTAGAATTCTGAAACACCAAAAAATCTTCAGTAGTTAATTTTTGTCTTTTCTTGATCTTTTCTTCAACACTTTCCTTCTTCATCTTGAGTTGCTGGTTTATAGAAACTTCCTTTTTCTCTTTGTCGCCAAGGGCAAGTGAGTCTAGCTCGGATTTGATCTTCTTGATTTCCATGAGCTTCTTCTTGAGCTCGTCATTTACCCCTATGAATCTCTTTTTGGTTTCGATGAAGTTTTTGAAGGCTTCTTCTTCCTTTTTCTTGAGTTCATCGATCTCTTTTGAATCTGAAATAAGGTGTTCATGTCTCTCCTGGCTTGTCTTGGCTTTTGTCTGCACTTTTTTGTGCTTCTCCTCAGCCTCTTTCTTCAATGCATCGATTTGTCTTGAAAGTGCATATGACTGCTCCCAAATAGAACTTAATTCCTTAGACTTATCGTAACGTTTCCTTAAATCGTGTATGACCTTCATGATTTCCTTTTCTTTCTCGAAGGACATCGGAACAGTCTCTATTCTTGACTCTAGTTGTTCGATTTCTTTTTTTATCTTAACCGGGTCTTCAGAAATCTTATGCTTTTTGGTAATCTCTTTTTTCTCTTTATTAAGTGCTTTGACCTTGTCGATAATATCCTTAAGCCCTTGATTCAGCTTTTGGCGCTCTTCCTTGCCCTTCTTGACTTCTTGGGTGAGAGAATCTCTTTCACTGCGTACTTGCTTGATATCTTTTATAGAAGCATGGATTTGTCTGGACAATTCCTCTTTCTGAGTAAAGAACGCTTCCTTTTTGCTGTCTAACTGGTTAAGTTCATTCCGCAGACCACCAATATCCTTTTCGAGCTCTGTTAGTCTCCTAAATAGTTCCTTCTTTCGCTCTGTTGTCATAGTGTGTCCCGACCGAACTCATTCTATTTAGCCGAATAAGGCACCAAGTCCTGCAGCTGCCTGTTCCTCAGACTTTTTCTCGTCTTCAACTTTCTTCTTGTCGTCTACTTTCCTCGCAGCGGGAGCTCCTTCAACAGGTGCAGCAGCCGGTGCAGCGACAGTTACAGCAGCTTTTTGGATAGCCTCGTCTATGTTGACGCCATCTAATGCAGCTACCAATGCCTTGACTCTTGCTTCATCCACTTTGACGCCTGCAGCGGTGAGGATTTTCTTTACGCCGTCCTCGCTAACCTTGCCGCCTGCCTTGTGAATAAGCATTGCTGCATATATATATTCCATTTTGTCTACCTCCGTATAATTATTTACGCAACGTTCCTTTCCTGAGTAGCTCCTTTGTCAGCTGTTCTGCTGATTTGTGTTCTACATCCTTTTTCTGAGCTAACTCCTGGATGCTGGGAACAGCAATATTCTGTTTCTTATCTTCTTTCTTGACTTCCTCAATAAGTTCAGCTGCACTCGGTTTCTTCTCACCATGCCGCTTCATCTTGTTGACCATCTCAGCGACTTTGTCTTCTGTTTTCTCCTGCTCAATCCTTTCCACTTCAAGTTTTTTCTCTTCTTCTTCTTTGACTGCTTCTCTCACTTCTTTCTCTACAGGAGCTTGCTCTACTTTTGATGGTTTCTCAAGTTCTCTTTCCTCTTCTATGATATTCTTCTCTTCCTCAAGTGCTTGTACCTCTTTCTGGATAAGCGTCTTAGCATTCTTTGTATCCTCAGACTGTAAGGGAGCTTCCTCAACCTTGTCAGGAATATTAGCTGCTGCTTTCAGGCCTTTGCACTGCCTTTCCGCCCTTCCTAAGAGCTCATCTATGATAAGGTCATCAATGATGTTCCGCTCCAAGCCGATCGCTTTCGCATCGTTAAATGCCTTAACGATCATAATCTCTATTGTATCCTTGGTTACATAGCCCGTCTCCACAGACAGATTGACTGCCCATTGAACAGCGGTAGCTAATTTCTTCTTGAATGCGTCCTCATCAATATCCAGGACAGATTTTGTGAATATAGTTCCATTTTCAAAAGTAGCCACCAGGTCAAGGCCGACATCCATGGGTTCAACGCCCAATCGAGCGAGTATTTCAGCCTGCTTTGGCCCTACTTTATCTCCTTCTTTGACCACCAATGAATCTTGTTTGATTGCTACCTTTCCATTCTCAACACCGCATTTGATGCCAATTGCTCCCAGCTCACCGATGATAGGACCCGGAGCAAAATTGGTGGCACCTGCCTTGACATATATATCTGAAGGCGCAGTCTGACCTGCTTTGGCAGCAGCCTTGGACTTGCTTTTCTTCAATGTCTTGAATAAAGCGAAAGGATTATCTTTGGTGAATATGAGCGCTGGCATGCCCCGTAAGTGCTCTTCAATCTTCTCGATGCCCGGCTTCTTATCTTTGCATTTCTCTATTGCTATCTTGATGAGCCTTCTCTTGGCCATCATCATTTCCACTTTTCCCCTGAGTTGGGCTCTCATCTTCTGGAGAGGTGGAGTTGGAAGGCTTTCCATGTTTACTGCGCCGATTATAGGATACTCTAAGATAAGCTTCTCTATCTTTTTTACGGTTTCCTTTTTGTAATTAGCGACGTGTGCCATGGTTATTGTGCTGCTTCCTTCTTAGGTGATTTGCCCTTTGCATCAGCTTTCTGGGATGATTTTTTTGCCTCTATCTTGAAAACAGGCCCCATACTAAGCTTCAATAACACTTCTTTGATATTGTGTTCTCCATTAGGTAAGCTACTGACTAATGAGTTAGTGATTGTAAGAATATTATCTGTTATCTCGTTTTCATCCTGATCTTCAGCGCCAACCTTTATTTGCACCATGGGCTGATTCCGTGTTTTCAGGTTGATTGTTTTTTGGAGGCGCTCATACACCGGTTTTAGGTTGGCATTCGGAGCAACAACACAACCCGCTTTGGGGTTAGGCATCTTTCCCTTGGGACCAAAAACTCTACCAAAGGTAGTAGCTATCTTTGCCATGATGTTTGCTTGGGCAACGAAGAAATCATGTTTTTCCGCCAGTTGTTTTGCTAATTTCTTGTCCTTGAACTTGTCAAATTCATGATCAACAATGACTTCATCAAAAACACCCGCAGCCTGGGTTTTAAGCTCTGCTCCCACCAAGGCGCATACTGATAGCTTCCTGCCTGTCGAGTAATGCAGATTCACATAAGAATTCACCTGGTGCTCTGTCTTTTTTAGATCAAGTCCGCTCAGAACAACAATGAGGTCAATGGACTGTTTGAAATTACGCTTAGGAGAACTCTTCTTTACATCTTGTAATGTTGCTAATGCAGTATCTTTATCCATTCTTCCCTCCTACTTGCTTGCGCAAAGTAGTAATCAGGATCACATAACCCCTAGAAATTAGGTTTTATTTATAAAACTGACGGTTCTGTTGTTCATGTCCAGAGGAATATCAGCGCAAGCGGGATGTATGCATACAACGGATTATACGGCACAAACCGATAATCTTTTCCTTGTTTGCCAAATACCAGCCACTTATGGTCAGGAGTCAACCAGGTGCCGAGCTGCCACCAGCGGGGGTAGCCAATGTACACTCTCTCACCGACGCGTCTAAACTCTTTAAGGCTGAACTCCGGACTGGATAAGTGCTCAATTATGTTGGAAGCGAAAACACCAGAAAATTGTTTATCCTTGAAAGGCAATTTTCTGTTCACATCAACAATCTTGAAGTTAGGGAGATCCCTCCGTATAATATCAATGTTGACCCCTCCGCCATCAACTCTTCCGCAACCGACATTAAGCAAAGGCTTCTTCCGTTTTTTGGCAAATTCTTTGAGCTGATCCATCTCTCTCTTATTTTCCTTATCCTTGAAAGTGGTCCCAATACGCCAGAAAACTGCCAATATGGCAATCTTGAGGAGAACTCCCGCAAAATTTGTTAATAACGCCATATAATTAAGCGATGAAGCAGATTATTTAAATGTTTGGTCAGATATACTTTGCTACATCAGGGCTTATCTCTCCAAATTTACAATTATGGCATGTCCAATCCATATACACCCAGCCATCTTTCTGATAACGCTTTGTAGCTTCAGGCAGATATGCTTTCAGGAAGACATGATTGGGACTAAAGACAAACTCTGTCCTGATGCCAATTGCTCCAAGCAAATTAGCTAATGCGATGGTGCCGTCCTCACAATCCCCTCCGCCAATCACCAAAAACTCCATAGGATCCTTTACATATTCAGTGGTTATAGGATCAGAAATGTACCTATACTTATCGCGTATAAAATAATAAATAGATTTAGCTTGGCATACTTTATTACCATCGCACCCATAGGTTACGATAAGGTCAGCTGCCCCTTTGATAAGCGGATCAGACGGATTAACGAGCCTATAATAATCATCAGGACCGAAGACTTTGTGCGTCAAATTCTCGAACACAAAAGTGGGAACTACCTCACCAATTGAAGGAATAGCGCTAGGTTCAGGATCTACCCTGCCGCCATAGATCGCAAAGGTCCATGTAGTAATTATCAGCAGCAGAAATAAGCTGAGTATTATCATAAGCGGTCGTTTCCACCATGGATCGATGACCTCTTCTTCCATCTTAGGGTAATCCGCCGATAAGCGAGCCGATAAAATAAGTAATGATAGCAGCCAATGTACCTATGATGAACATCTCGAGTCCGCTTCTCCAGGGATTCTTGCCCGTTATTACTGTCCTTCCTGCTCCGATGAGGAAAAACCCAGACAATGATATTACTGTTGACGTGAAAATAGCATCTTGTCCTGTTGTAAAAACAAAAGGCAAGATCGGAACCGATGAGCCGATTATGAATGAAATACCTGAGAAAATCCCTGCACGCAGAGGGCTTCCAAGCCTGTCAGGATTTATTCCCAATTCCTCTTTTGCCATGGTCTTTAACGCAACTTCCTTATCAGACATTATTTTTTTAGCAAGCTGTGTTGCTTTTTTCTCACTAATGCCTTTAAGGGTATACATGAGCACCAATTCCCTTTCTTCAATAGCAGGCATATGCTCTATCTCTTCTTTTTCAAGCATTAGTTGCTTCTGGGCAGTCTCAACCTCTGCTTTGACAGAAACATAGGCTCCCACTGCCATGGAAATAGCGCCAGCTACAGCTCCAGCCAAGCCAGACAACAAAACCATTGCATTAGAAACAGCAGCACCGCTCACTCCCGTAATCAGGCTAAAGGTGCTCAATAAACCATCATTCATGCCGAATATGATATCCCTGATGGAACTTCCTCCCCGATGCCATCTTTCTCCAGTGCGGGCATTGTCATGGCCGGCAATTTCTGCCAGGGCAATGGAATGTTCCTTTTCCTGAGGCAGCATTGTCCTCATATCTTTCAATAGTTTTTTATCATGTATCCAATGCTCTTGTCGCATATACTTCTTGGCAGTCAATCGTTCATCCCTCTCTAAAATTTCCAGTAATGCAGCCATATGCACTTTTCCAAGAACTCTCAGAAACAAAACCCTAACTCGTGGTTTGAATGTAAGCGTAATGCCTTTCAGCCTTGATTCCCACACTTTAGCATGCTTCTCTTCAAAGCGTGCCAACTCCCTGAACTCTTTTTTATGGGCTGGATCCTGGAGAGCCATCCATCGGTAGAGCAATGCAGATTCCTTTTCCTGCTGCCAATTTTCACGCATGGCTGCGATATCCATACAGGTAATCTTGTCTCGGTTCTTAATAAACTTTTGGGCTCTGTGGAAAATGCAGGTTAGCAGTTAGAGTCAAACCTGTTAAAATCGAACTTTTGTGTGATATTGAAAAGGTTGCCATCCTATGCGAAGTGCCTTAGATAACCAAGCCAACTGACAAGGGGGAGGTCCCATTCGGGGAATGTCAGTATTTGTTCGAAAGATGCAAGCACTGAGCCTGATGGCAACCTGCGAATCACTTTTCAATGACGCTAACTTTTGGAAAATATTATATAGTGTACACAACTCCAGGGATATCATGAGAAAGAAGACCAAGGAAGTTTCCATTGGAAAAGTCAGGATAGGAAACAATAACCCTATCGCAATCCAAAGCATGACTAATACTCCTACAAAAGATGCTTCCCGGACCATCGAACAAATACATGCTCTGGAAGAGGCAGGTTGCGAGATCGTTAGGATCTCTGTTCCGGATGAAGACTGCGTCAAGGCTTTGCCGGAAATACGAAAAAACACGTCCATCCCCCTGGTTGCAGACATCCATTTTGATTACAAGCTGGCTATTGCAGCTGCCAAATATGTTGACAAGCTGAGATTAAATCCAGGTAACATAGGGAATGAAGAAAAAATAAAAGCGGTTGTGAAGGAAGCAAAGGACCGGAACTTACCTATAAGAATCGGTGTGAATATCGGTTCTTTGGAAAGAGACATTGAGGCTAAGCTCGGCTTGACTGCAGAAGCATTGGTGGCCTCTGCTTCCAGACACATAGCATTGCTGGAGAAACAGGACTTCTACAACATCGTGGTTTCCTTAAAAGCTTCTGATGTGCCAAGAACCATAGAGGCATACAGGCAGTTTTCTGAAAAATATGATTATCCTACTCATGTAGGGGTTACTGAAGCAGGCACATTGTTAACAGGCTCCATAAAATCAGCCCTAGGGATAGGCACCCTATTGCAGGAAGGCATAGGAGATACCATACGCGTCTCTCTCTCAGCAGACCCTGTCCAGGAAATCAAAGTGGCGAAAGAAATTCTCAATTCCTTACGCTTGAGAAGATTCGGTGTTGAGGTGACATCATGTCCAACATGTTCCCGAACTCATTTTGATGTTATGAAAATCGCAGAAGAGATTGAGGAGAAGACTGCAAAGCTTAAGATGCCTAAGCATGTGTCTGTTATGGGCTGCTGTGTCAATGGTCCTGGAGAGGCCAAGGAAGCTGATGTAGGTATTGTGGGATACGAAAATTACGCATTGCTGTACAAAAAAGGGAAGCTAGTCGGCAAAATAGGAAAAGAGGGCATCACAGACGAAATCCTGCAGAATCTCAAATGAAGCGACTTTCCATTCTAGGCAGCACCGGAAGCATTGGCACCCAGACTTTGGAGCTGGTAAAAGAGCATCCTACAGAATTTAAAGTAACAGCGTTAAGCTGCCAGAACAATATAGAACTTCTTAAGAAACAGATTAAGGAATTTAAGCCTGAGATAGTAGCGGTGTATGACAAGGAGAAAGCAGATCAAATCAAGGATGTAGAAGTTGTAACCGGTATGGATGGTCTAAAGAAAATTGTTGCCCATGCAGACCTGGTCGTAAATGCATTGGTCGGCAGCATCGGTGTTTTGCCTACTGTGGAAGCCATTATACATAAGAAACAGGTGGCATTGGCGAATAAAGAAACATTGGTAAGCGCAGGAAGCATCATAATGAAGGCAGCGAAGAAGAATGAGGTAAACATACTACCTATTGACTCAGAACATTCAGCGATTTTCCAATGCTTGCAGGGAGAGGATACCCATTCCCTCAATAGCATCACCCTCACCTGTTCTGGAGGGCCCTTTAAAGATAAATCAAGGGACGAGTTAAAAAAAGTAACCCTCTCAGATGCATTGAAGCATCCAACGTGGAATATGGGCGATAAGATAACTATCGATTCAGCTACGCTGATGAATAAGGGCTTTGAAGTAATTGAGGCTCACTGGTTGTACCACCTTCCCATTGAGCAGATTAAAGTTGTTCTTCATCCAGAATCGATTGTCCACTCAATGGTGGAATTCAATGACCGCTCTGTCAAAGCCCAGCTCGGTATGCCTTCGATGAAGATTCCCATCCAGTATGCTCTGGCATATCCTCGAAGGCTGCCCAATATCGCTTTGCCTCAGTTAGACATTACCAGAATAAAAAAACTTAGTTTCACCCAGCCGGATTTGTCCCTCTTTCCCTGTTTACAATATGCCTACGAAGCAGGAAACATTGGAGGGACGCTTCCTGCAGTGATGAATGCAGCCAATGAAGTTGCAGTCAGGGGTTTCTTGGCTGAGAAGATAAGTTTTCTGGACATACCTAAACTGGTTAAGATGGCGATGGATAACCATAAACTTATTAAACAGCCTAGTCTGGATGAAATAATGGATGTTGACAGGAAGATCAAGGCTGAGACCGAAGACAAAATGGATGAAAAGTAGCAAAAATTTCTCTCCAAGAAATTTTTGGTATGCAAGGTAAATTACCAACACAGCATTTTCCTGGAAGGGAAAATGCGAAATCCATTGAGAATAAGAAACAAAGAGATTATATCCTAAAATGAATATCGCTATCATTGTGGGAGCAGGCATCGGCAGGAGGATGGGTGACGGTGCATCAAAGATTCTTAGATTGCTGGATGAAAAACCAATAATCTATTATGCGATCAAAGCATACCATGATTGCGAGTTTATAGACAAGCTCATTATTATAACCAAGAAAGAATACATTGATGAAGTTGAGAAACTAAGGCATCAGTTTCCCAAGATAGAGAAGATTCTGGAAGGTGGTGACCGAAGGCAGGATTCAGTCAATAATGGTATCCTCTACCTACATACATGCAAGGCTGATGATATCCTTATTATCCATAATGCGGTTAATCCCTTTGTTACAAAAAAGACTATTGCTGACACCATAAATGCTGCCCTGAAGTATGAAGCTGCAGCGGCAGCAGTTAAGGCCAAAGACACCATCAAGGAAGTCAATGAAAAGGGTTTTGTGGAGAAAACTCTTGACAGGAAAAAGCTTTGGCAGATGCAGACACCGCAGGCGATTAAATATGGGCTTGCAGTAAGGGCATTCAAGAAGGCTTACGAAGAAGAATTTTATGGAACAGATGATGTCAGTTTGGTTGAGCGAATGGGGAAGAAAGTCAGGATTGTGGAATCTAATCCGGAAAATATCAAAATAACGTATCCAGTTGACCTGACTGTAGCAAGAAATGTCACCAAGACTACACGCATTGGTTTTGGCCAGGATTCACATCGTTTTTCATCAACAAAAGACAAAAAACTTGTCTTGGGCGGAGTCATCATAGAAAACGAACCAGGCCTGGAAGCTAATTCTGATGGTGATGCAATACTACATGCACTCTTCAATGCATTAAGTCAGTCTGTGGGGGGAAGCAGTTTAGGAATATATGCAGACAAGATGTATGACAAAGGGATAACTGACAGCAGGGAGTATCTCAAGGAAGCCCTGAAGCTCATCGCAGAACGGCAATACCATATAGAAAACATAGGGATCATGGTTGAGGGAAAGAGACCTAAGATTGATACGTATGAGCAGCAGATAAAAGAAAGCATCGCCGGTCTCTGCAATATCGATGAAGCCCGCATCGGCATTACTGCCACCTCAGGGGAAGATCTCTCTGCATGGGGAAAAGGCGAAGGCATCCAGGTTTTTGCAGTCGTTACTGTACATAAAAAATGAGAGCCTATGCTAAGATAAACCTTTCTTTAGAAGTCCTAGGCAAAAGGCCAGATGGCTTTCATTCTATCCGCTCCATAATGCAGCAGATTGACCTTTATGATGAGCTTACATTTGAATTGGCAGACACTGTTCATGTTGAAAGCTCCTTATCAGATGAAATTATGTTAAAGACTATTCATACCTTACAGTCCCTTTTTAGGCTCGGCAAGGGTGTGAAAATAATGGTAAAGAAAAAAATACCTGTTGCTGCAGGCTTAGGCGGTGGTTCCTCAGATGCAGCCATTACCTTGCTTGCATTAAATAGGCTTTGGAGCTTGAATCTTGGCTCAGCTGACCTTATGAAGATAGCAGCTGAAATCGGCTCTGATGTGCCATTTTTCATCCAAGGAGGCTGCTGCCTTGTGTCAGGCAGGGGAGAACAGGTAAAGAAAATAAAGGGAGAGAAGATGGACATACTATTGGTGAATCCGGGTTATGAAATCTCTACAACAAAAGCATATGAACTCCTTGACAAAGAAAAGAGAATCTCAAGGTCATCTGGTATTAAATCTCCCCATAATGATTTCCTTTGTATACAGAAGCAGGATGTGCACGATATCATCGATGAGATGAAAGATTTGGGTGCAGTTGACGCTTCAATAACAGGAAAAGGGCCCACAGTGTTCGGCATTTTTGACAAAAACATAAAAAAAGCACATCAAAAAATAAAAAATAAGTATCCGTTTGTGCGCATGACAAAAACGATTACTCAGTAAGCAAGCCTGCTTTGGTTATGTCATACTTCCATTCTGACGCAAGTCTACCGCTTCTTTTGTAATACTTAACAAGCCGTTTGATTTTTGATTCAGAGAGTATGAGTCCTCTCCGTGCAGTCTCATCATGTCTGTTGCTCTCGAGATGCTTGCGGATAACAACTACTTTTTTTATCATTGCAGTCAGATCTTCGGGAACTTCAGTAAGCAGCTTTTTTTCTGTGAGAACTTCGGATATCCGTTTCTTCAGGACAACTCGAGCATCAGGCACGCCATAACTGTCTCTCAAGACGATGCCTATCTGTGAAGGGCTGTTGCCCTCTTTGGCAAGCTTCACAATCAACAGTTCAATCTCTTTAGGTTTATATCTAAGCCATAGGGGAGCTGCTTTCTTAACCGGTTTCTTGCTTCCTGCCTTTCCTTTATTCCTTGAATACATTCGTGCCATTTTTTTCACCCTTGGAAACAAGTAAGAATTCCTGTCTCCAGCATAGCCAAGCTTTCACCGGGCTATCTATTGATACGCTTGAGAATTATGTATTGATTTAAAAAGGTTGTGATAATGTATATGTATACTACAAACTATATTCCAGAGACTATAGAATAGATAGGTTTTTAAATGGGCTGGGTTTATCAAAAGCCGATGGGTCCCGAAAAATCATTTGAAGATAGAATTAGGGGCGTAGATTCCCTTGTTACTCTTAGAGGAGATACTCTTAATGAAGACTGGCGATTTCTAAGAAGCATCTTGCTTGGAGAGCACTTCCAAAGGGAAAACACGCCGGTCATAATCCTCAGTCCTGAAACCGGTAAACTATCGCCTCAAATGGGTCCTCGTGCTAATTTCGCTTACAAGAAAAGGGGGGGCTTAGCAGACATTGCCCAGGCTCAGTGCAAGGGGTTGATGCATAGAGGGATCGATACTCACCTGGTGACGCTGAACCTAAGCAGGGCGTTCAAGGATCAAATGCAAGCTGACGAACTGGCTTACTCGAGTATGATCGCAGGGCTGCCTCCCGATCGAATCCATTTGGTCGGCTCAGAGCACATAAAATCCTTAGATCATTCTTATGTGGGTGATACGGTGAAAACAGCGTTGCAGCTTCAGATTCGGGCAATTAGTGTCATCAAAGAACTGAGACAACAATATTTCGGAAAGGGGATTGTGGTTGCCAATGATTGGATGACTGCGGGCCTGGTAAGCTCTTATTGTAAACTGAGAGGGATTCCCCTTCTGGACATCACACACAATTCACATACTGGCTTGATTCCGATGAGCATGGTTCACGCAACAGACGAAATCAGGCAGGGCATGGATAGCTTTATCTACCGGAGGTTCGATCCATTTACTGGCATTGAATGCATGGACAGCAAAGCAACCGGCATTAAGAATGCCTCGCTTTCTGCATTTGTTGGTGGCAGGTTCCTCTATGAAATCGTCCACGATTACTTTATGGATCGTACGTTCATCCCTGAAAGTATACGGGCAGAGGTCAAGGCTAAGCATAGATTTGACCTGACAGTAGTGCTACCAAATCCTATATCACCTGACTTTTTTCCAGAAAATCAAGCCACAAATCCAAATCGCGATGCGCATGGGTTGGCCGCGAGCTACTCTCCACAGGATTCTTATGAAGATATTCAGGCGGCCAAATCAAAAAATCTTCGGAAGTTTCAATACCAAATGGGTTTGAATGATAATCCTGAAGTTATCCTACTGTATTGGCCATCTCGATTTGACAATACCCAAAAAGGCACAGAGCTCCTCGATAGGGATATGTTAAAATGGTTCTTGAGAGATAATCTGGATGTCCAGATTGCTTTTGTGGGAGATGCGGCAAATCCAGAATCAACGCAGCATGTTGCTGAAATGGTCAAGCTTCAGCGTGAACTCACTGGAAGGGTTGCATACCGCCCTTTCGATCAAGACCTCAGTACTTTGGGGTATGCCGCAGCCGCAATAGTCTTTGGGGCATCATTGTATGAGCCGTTTGGGCAAATAGATGCGCTGACGTGGATATATGGGGCACTCAGTCTTAACCGGAATACCGGTGGTTATCACGATAAGATGCTTGAGTTGACATTAGCGATGGGAGACGAGTTGGAGGAGCCAGGTAAAGGTGTCCTTTTCAACACCTATAATGTCTCTGGCTTGGAGTATGGGTTGAGAAGCGTGACTCAGCAATATAGAGAACTGCGGAGGAATCCTGATGCAGCATCCGAGAAACTTCATGGGATAATGAGATATTCGAGAGAGATTTGGGATTTGGATCGGACAATGGAAAGGTACTATCTGCCCACCCTGGTCAGGCTTAATTCAGGAAGACCGCTCATAGCTTAATCCTTCAACTTTTTCTTTAGCCATTCAATGACTTCAACCGGTGAAGGATCGATATGCAGCCGGATGGCCAGCTCATAAGAAGCAAAATCTCCGATATACATTGTTGAAAACATCCGAGCCAGCAATGAGTTCCCCCTGGGAACAATGTCCTCCACATCTACTTTCTGAGACAGAATCTGTGAGCAGATATCCATGCGTTTCTTAATGCGTGCATGGTCCTGGGGATTTCGGATGAAGAACATGACATACCTTTTCCTATCCAAAGAGCCGACAGCATTTATCTCATTGTGGTTCATCTCTGGGAAAACCCCAGTAAAGGCAGGATATTTTGCATTCTCATTTATCTGTGTCTTGAATCGGTATGCAATAGGTGCAAATTGTTCTGAGGAATATATAATCGGAAGCCTGCCATCGATAAGTTTGGCTATTCTCTTTCCCTCTTCCCTGAAATAGGACGTGTCTTTTAAGATAGTCAGCATTTCATTGAGATCAGAGTTTCTGACATCTGCTAATCCTGCATTGTACAAGACACCTAAGAGGGGAAAAAACAGGTAGCCAAGGGCTGCTCTTGGTTGGTACCCAGCAGGAATCTTAATGACTGTCTTGACTATCTGAGCCAGCTTGCCGCCAGAAGTAATGGCAATAATCTTTGCCTTTTTCTTTTGTGCTTCTTGTACTGCACTCAATGTCTCTTCAGTATTGCCTGAATATGAGACTGCTATTACTAGAGTATCTTCACCGATAAAGTTAGGCAAGGAATAGTCCCGATTCACCATGACCGGTAATTTTGAAGAGGACAAGTAGCTCCTCAGTATATCGCCGCCTACTGCGCTGCCGCCCATACCAGTGACCACAACATTAGTAACTCCCTCAGGAACTGTTATGCCTTTGGCAAGATTGAGAGCTTGTTCGCATTGCTTAGGGAACGATTCCAGAACAGACAACATATTTGATTGATCGGTGCTCATTTTACAGCCCAAACGAATGCCACTATAAATAATTTACTACTTCTTGCCATAGTTGAAGTAATCCCCGATATTCACATCTCCGGGCTTGAGGCCTCCAGTTCGCTGGTTAACCTCCTGCTTTGGCTCTTCTTGAACTATCTTCTGCGGTGATTCCTGCTTAGTCGGATTAGGAGCTGCCCGTAACCTTTTCAGCTCATCTTTCACCATCTGTAGTTCATGAGTTACCATGTTCAGCCGTTCCTGCATGCCAGAAAGCTCGTTTTGCAGCTTTCGTTGAAGTCTTTCAATAAGGATATCATTCTTTTCATCTGACTGGACTGTTTGAGGGTTTTTCTGGGGTAGTGCATCTTTTTGCAGATATGATTCTGCCATCTTTAACGCTTCATCTGAACTATGAGCCATCCCTTTCTTAAGTAACTCTTTAGAAAGCTCATTTACCTTGATCATAGTGGAGATATCCATGGTAGCATTGAATTCAGAATCGATACAATAAAAATGTTTCTATCTTAGAAGTTTTTTGTTCAATTTGATAATCAGTTCACACATTTAATAATTAGCTCAAATTTCCATGCTTTCGGTGATTAACATGGAAACCTTAAATGAAAAAAAAGAAAGTGGATAATAAA
>Ga0209542_10003110_pt1 | contig 35950 bp, 36 predicted proteins | sample RifCSPhighO2_01_FD_184028 | JGI IMG/M metagenome (GOLD analysis project Ga0209542, IMG submission 184028) | Soil microbial communities from Rifle, Colorado - Rifle CSP2_plank highO2_0.1 (SPAdes) (version 2) | ecosystem: Environmental > Terrestrial > Deep subsurface > Rock core/Sediment ...
CCGGCGAACTGCTTTGGAAGGCGCGATCTTAAGCTCCGAGTCGATCAAGAAGGGATCGATGCCCGGAACAAGAAGATCCTCGTCATCTGTAAATCGCCGTCGCGCTGTGCGCGTCCGCTTTGCCTCAAGACATCCTCTCGCTTCACTCAATATAGATATTTCTCTCTGTAATCCTGTATTCATTTGACAAACCCTTTCTTGTGTTGGTAGTTAACCAGCGCTATGGTAAAACTATCATACAGAGAAAGACAGAAGCAATAGCCCGTGCGCGATTCGCGTAACGCCACAAACAATCCAACTTAAAACCAAGAACTGATTACAACATCAATATGCTTATAGACAACGTCACCATTAAAGTACTTGCGGGGAAGGGAGGCAGTGGAGCCGTTGCTTTCAGTAAAATAAAAATGTCGCTTGGGCCCACTGGCGCTTCGGGCGGGAACGGCGGGAGCGCTTACCTTGAAGCGGTCGCAGATCTTGGCGCCCTTCGCCGCTTTCGCGCGAAAAAAGTATTTTCCGCGGAAAACGGGCGCGACGGGCGCGGCTCATTCCGCGACGGACACCGCGGAGAAGATTTAGTCCTGCCCGTTCCCAGAGGCACGGTAGTTCATAATCTCACTACGCAAACGGAACACGAACTCACCTCTCTCGGCGAACGCCTGCTTGTGGCGAAAGGCGGAAACAGCGGCAAGGGGAATTTCCACTATCGGTCTTCCATAAACACGTCCCCGAAACAATTCCAGCGCGGCCTGCCGGGCGAGACCTGCGAGATTGAGCTGGAGCTGAAACTCATTGCAGACATCGGCCTCGTGGGATTTCCAAATATCGGAAAATCAAGTTTTTTGAACGCGGTGACAAACGCGCAGAGCCGCGTCGCGAATTACGCATTCACCACGCTTGAGCCGCACCTCGGCGCGTATGAAGGCCTCATGTTGGCCGACCTCCCCGGGCTTATTGAGGGCGCATCTTCGGGAAAAGGTTTGGGAATTAAATTTCTCCGCCACATCGAGCGAACTCGGATATTATTCCACTTCATCGATTCGACAACTGTCGATCCCCTTGCGGACTACGCAACTCTCCGCCGCGAGCTTGGCGCGTACAACCCCCTTCTTCTCGAAAAACCGGAACATATCATTATTTCGAGAACCGATCTAATTGGCGAAGACCGCCTTACGGAAATTGCGCAGGCGCTTGCCCCGCTTCATAAAAAAATTATCCCTCTTTCGATTCAGGACAAAAAGCAAATGACCGAAATCCGAAAAGTGCTCGACCGCATTATTAAAGACATTACCGTAACGCCTATAAACACGTAGGGAAATTAAAAGGTAAAACCGGTGGGGCAACACAAGCGATTCCCTCAACGGCCGGCTTTTTTTGCGTTGTATAAAAACCGAAAACCGCGCATGGTATAATAGGGCAAAGGCCGAAAAAAATATTAGTTATTTTTCATGGACCAAACGCAAACGCAGGGAAAAACATGCCCATGCCCGCATCACAAAATGACCCCGATTCTCGTAGTTCTTATCGGAGTCGATTTTCTTCTGGGAGCTTTCAATATTCTGACACCCGAGACAGTCCAAATCATCTGGCCGATACTTGTAATCATCGGCGGACTCACAAAGTTGAACGAAGGAAGGTGCAAGTGCTGTTAATCTATACGGCACGCAAGAAAGAAAAACGCCTCATGTGTGGCGTTTTTCTTTTTCTGGAATTCCGTCCAGCTAATTATGTCCAGTCGTATTCTCTTTTGAGGCTACTTCGCCACGAGCGTTCCGATATCTTCGCCCTTTACTATCCGCTGTATATTTCCTTTTGTCAGGAGGTCGAACACGCGTATCGGAAGATGATGATCCATCGCTAGAGAAATTGCCGAATTGTCCATGATGTTAATGTGCTGGTTTTTTATCGCATTCAGATGAGAAATCTTTTTGATTTTTTTGACGTCCGTGTATTTTTTGGGGTCTTTCGTATATACGCCGTCAACTTTCGTGGCTTTAAGCACGACTTCGCAATCAAGCTCGAGCGCGGCCGATACCGCCGCCGTGTCGGTTGTCACAAACGGATTCCCCGTCCCTCCGCCGATAATTACTACACGCCCCTTCTCGAGATAGCGCATCGCCCGCCTCCGAATATATTGCTCCGCAACGCTCGCGACCAAAATCCTCGACTGGAGCCGCGCGGGCTGGCCGTAGTGTTCCAAGATATCAACCAGCGCCATACCGTTTAAAAGCGTCGCGAGCATCCCCATATAGTCCGCCGTCGCACGCTCGATCATTTTCTCATGCGCCGCGAGCGCCGCCCCTCGCACAAAATTTCCGCCGCCCACGACAATCACAATTTGCGTGCCGGTTTTCTTAATTACCTCGTGAATTTCTTTGGCAAGTCCGTCAATAAACTTAGTATCCATCCCAAAGGAACCTTTCCCGGCAAATTGTTCTCCGGAAAGTTTCAATAGTATCCGTTTGTACATCCTTGCTATTATCGCAAATCTCTTTAAATGAGTAAAATTCTCGACTAAAAGCTTCGGGATAACGAAAGACTGCCTCAAACACATCGCCCCGCATCACTTTTCGCACACGCGTTATAGTATAATCAACCAATGATCCAGCCGAACAAATACCTTGCGAATATAGCGTCTCCGCCTCCGCGAGCGCACTCGATAAAATTTCTTAGCGGCGCGCGGTCAAAGCCGGGCGTTTTTAAACTCGATTCGAACGAAGCGGTTATTCCCCCATCGCCACAAGTTCTAAAAGCGATCGCCGCGTTCCTCAAAGAAAAAAATAATCTGAATTGGTATCCCGATCCGAAAGCAGACGAGCTTAGAACAGAAATCGCGCGCTATGTTCACACGAAGCCAGAACAGATTCTTCCAACAAACGGCTCCGAACAAGCATTGGAATTTCTTACTGATGCCTATGTAAGCGAAGGCGATGAAGTTGTCGTTCCAACCCCGACGTTCTCGCCATTTAACGCATGGCCCCAATCGCGGGGCGCCACAATCGTCGAAGTTCCGTACGATATTCATTCGGGTCCGACCGCCAGTACTATACAAAAAAAGATTACCAACAAAACAAAAATGATCTATCTCATAAATCCCTACATCACCGCCTACCCCGAAATAGACATCGAATATATTGTGCGAAAAAATAAACACGCGCTCGTCGTCGTCGATGAGGCATACCACGAATACTATGGCAAAACCTCAATCGGCCTCCTTCGGCGCCACGACAATATTGTAATTACGCGCACATTTTCTAAAACCTTCATGCTTGCGGGACTCCGGCTCGGTTTCTTGGTCGCGCAAAAAAAGATAATAGAAAATGTGGCGAAAATCATCGGTCTCTACAACATTAACGTATTGACGCATGTCGCGGGCATTGCCGCTCTCCGCGACGCGGCATACACTCGCTCGTATGCTCGCGAAGTGAGAGCATCAACAAAGCTTATCGCCCTCGAACTTCCGAAATATGGATTTGAGGTGTTTTCCACATTCGCAGGGATCGCACTTTTCAAGCACGCGCGCATAAACCCCCGCATTGTCCAAAAAAAACTTGAGGCGCACGGAGTCTTTGTCCGCTATCCTTTTTTCAAGGAATTGCCGGCATACCTCCGTATGAACGTGGGAAATCTCGCATTCACGAAGGAACTGCTCATAAAATTTCGGAATACTTTTTGATGAACACGGTTGTATTACAACTTCTCCAAGTTGCGGCAACACTTCTCCTCGCCGCACAAACGCACGCAGGCGAACTTTCACCAGCACTCACTGCTCAATTTATATCTTTCGCTTCACGCGCCGTACAACTGGGAACGCAGGCGCTTGCCCCGCAACCAGTAATACCGGCGATCTCAAGCAAAAACATCTGGCCGAATATTTCCGGCCTTCGCAACGCATTTTATATAAATAGCGAGGGGGTCAGGGTTCGCCTGGGAAATGGAATACGCCTTCTTGAAGAATACACTTCCTTTGGGGATATGAATGGGGACGGATTCGACGAGGCACTAGTTGTGACGAGCGAGGGTACGACAAGCTATGCTCTTGCTGCGTTTCTCAACCAGGGAGGGATACTCTTTAATGTTGCCGCTGTTCCCCTGCCAAAAAATCTGGTCATCTATTCCCACCGGATCGAATCCGGGATTTTTAGTATTGAACTACGGGACGAGGCGGGCGCGAAAAAGAAACTTTTGTATAAGCTTTTGGGAAACACTTTGATATCCGTCTAGCGTCTCGAGCGGCATTTTCTCAAGACCCCACAGCATGGGTCTGTGAAGCACAAATACTCCGACGGGTTACGTCGGAGTATTTTTTACTCGCGCCCGCTTCGCCGGAGCTTCAGCGCGACGAGCCACCGCCTGCCTGTCGGCAGACAGGGCAGGCAGGCGCTCCGGATGCCTCCAAAAATTCTTGCCTATATCACTTCTTAAATGCTGGAAAAATTTGCCGTTAAACAAATTTTCAGCTACGATTATATTTATATAATATACCGTAAAAAGATAATGAAAACTTTTTTTAAGAGCAAGTTTGGGATCTCCATTGTGGCAATTATCGTCATCGTTGCCGGCGGAATAACTATCAGCAAATTGAAAGGAGGGGTGGCGCATACCTTCATTGAGGCGAAGAAAGGCGCTATCAGCCAGGAAGTAATTGTTACCGGCAAAATCACTCCCGTAGATGAACTCGATCTCGCGTTTGAACGGACCGGAAGAATCTCCCGAGTCGGAGCGGATGCCGGGGATGAAGTTCAGCCCGGAGAAATACTTATCGAACTTGACTCCTCCGAGCTACGGGCATCTCTTGGAGAGGCGCAAGCAAACGCAAAAGCGCAAAAAGCGAAACTTGATGAACTTGTCCGCGGAACAAGACCCGAAAACATCCAAATTGCGAAAACGGATCTTCTCAAAGCAGAGCAAGACCTCGCGAATGAATATAGTAGTGTCACGCAGATCCTTAACGACGCGTACGCAAAAACAGATGACGCGGTCCGGAACCAGCTGAATGCGTTATTCACGAACGGAGACGGCATAACTCCCCAGCTCACGTTTTCAACAAGCGATTCGCAGGCTCAAATTGACGTGCAATCGGGGCGGATCACCGCGGGCACGGAACTCAATGCGTGGAAAAGCGAGCTTGCGGCGCTCGCCTCGCAGTCACCTACCGACAAACTCGAAGCGGCGACAACGCGCGCCCTGTTGCATCTTGAAAAAATTCTCGCATTTCTCAACCGAACAATGGACGCGATCGTAAGCTCGCAATTACCCGTCGCGAACACATACAAAACCAACGTAACCGCCGCTCGTTCGGCGGTAAACACGGCGATCTCGGACGTAAACGGCAAAATTCAAAACATCGCGTCGGAAAAAATAGCGGTTGACCAGGCGAAAAACGAACTCTCGCTCCAACTTGCCGGATCAACGGCGGAAGACATACACGCCCAGGAAGCGCAACTTGCCCAAGCGGAAGCAAGCGTCGCGGTCGCACAAGCGCGAGTGAACCAAACCATACTCCGATCCCCTATTGCCGGAGTCGTTTCGAAAATGGATGGAAAAATCGGGGAGGTAATTTCCGCGAACACAATAATCGCGTCCGTTATCTCAAAAGACAAATTCCAAATTGACGCCAACATCCCGGAAATTGATATTGGAAAAATTTCTCTTGGAGACAACGTGAGTATTACATTCGACGCATTTCCGGAAGAAATGTTCTCCGGAAAAGTAATAAAAATTGACCCGGCCGAGACAATCATAGACGGCGTTGTTAACTTCAAAACAGTCATCGGCCTCGATAACGTCGATGAGCGCTTAAAGAGCGGGCTCACGGCAAACCTTTCCATAGAAACCGACCGGAAAAACGATGTGCTCATACTTCCGCAAGAAGCGCTCATGGAAAAGAAACAGGGAACGTTTGTGCAAAAATACGAAAATGGAGCACTTAAAGAATATCCTGTCGCCGTCGGGCTTCGCGATAAGAACGGAAGCGTGGAAATTATTTCCGGCGTTACGCTGGGGGAAAATGTTGTAAATATCGGGCGCAAATCTGCTCCATGATCTCGATCCGTAATCTTGAAAAGACGTACGGCGATGACGGCACGAAAACCCAGGCACTCGTAGACATAACGCTTGATATACGCAAAGGCGAATTCGTCTCGATCATGGGGCCTTCCGGCTCTGGAAAATCAACCCTGCTCCACGTTTTGAGCTTTCTTGACCGCCCAACCTCCGGGTCCTACGTATTCTCCGGGGAAAAAACCGAAGAATTGAAGGATATCGACCTTGCGCGCATACGCAATAAAGAAATCGGATTCGTGTTTCAATCGTTCAACCTGCTCTCGCACTCTTCGGTGTATGAAAATGTAGAACTCCCGCTTATTTATTCGCCAAATGTACCGCCTGAAAAAAGGAAAGGGCTCGTAACCTCGGCGATCCAGTCTGTCGGTCTCACAGAAAAAACGAATGTTGAAGCCGGAAAGCTTTCCGGCGGGCAAAAACAGCGCGTCGCGATCGCCCGCGCACTCGTCACTAATCCCAATGTTATCTTCGCGGATGAGCCAACCGGAAACCTTGACTCAAAATCTGGCGCTCAAATTATGGAAATACTGGACGGGCTACATGCCTCCGGAAGGACAATTATCCTCGTCACGCACGAAACATACACAGCCGAATTCGCGAATCGTCTAATCGAACTTAAGGACGGACGCATAATTACGGATAAACCGATAACGAAGGGCGATCGAAAATTCTTCAAATAAATATGTTTTATTTAAAAATGAGAAATTCGGGATATTTTCGGAGCATGGATACTCCGACGGGTTATGTCGGAGTTCCTCCTACTCACTCGAGCCGCCACGCTCCGTGCGGCTCCGAAAACACTCCAAATTTCTCATCACAAATTTTTCTACCATGAGACTTAACGATATTCTACAAACCGCATCGCGAGGGCTCCGCCACGCGAAACTCCGGTCGCTACTCACGATGCTCGGCATCGTGATCGGCATCGGGTCAGTGATACTCCTCATGTCTATCGGCGCCTCCGCGCAACAGCTTATTTTAGACCAAGTGCAAGGCATAGGCTCCGACCTCATTTTCGTGATACCGGGGGCAACCAAAGGATCGCGGCTTTCATCTCCGGCGTCGGTTCAGGGCATCGTCATAAAAACACTCACCGAAAAAGACGTTGACGCCCTCCGACGCGAACCATCCGTGGAAAAAGTTGCCGCTGAAGTGCGCGGGCAAGCAAAAATGGTTTATGAAAACAATGACGCGACTGTTACCTATGAAGGCACTAGTGAAGAATTTTTCCCGATGAGGAACTTCGATGTCGTGAGCGGCCGGCCGTTTACCAATTCTGAAGCCGCATCATTCGACCATGTCGCAGTCTTGGGGTCAGAACTCACGAAAACTCTTTTCGGCGAAAAAGACCCGATCGGCAAAACCGTCCGGCTCCGCGACCTTACCTTCAGGATCATCGGCGTGCTTGAAGAAAAGGGCGTTGGGCCTTTTGGAATTGACCAAGATAACCTGGTCATCATTCCGCTCCTCGTCGCGCAAAAACAGCTTCTCGGCATCGACTACTACAACGCAGTAACCATACAGGCGAACAACACGTACACCATCGCGTTCACCGCGGAGGCAATTTCTTCGGCAATCCGGCGGAGCCACGGAATCACCAATCCCGACAAAGACGATTTCACGGTTCGCACCCAGGAAGACGCACTCTCGATTTTAGGAAATATTACTTCGGTTCTTAGTCTCTTCCTCACTTCAATCGCGTTTATATCGCTTGTCGTCGGCGGCATCGGAATCATGAACATCATGCTTGTGTCCGTTGTGGAACGGACACGGGAAATCGGACTCCGAAAAGCGCTCGGCGCGACACAGGGCGATATCTTGAGCCAATTCCTCTGCGAATCCGTGATGCTGACGCTCGTGGGCGGTATTGCGGGCATTACCGCTGGCTCTCTTGTCACTATTGCAGTCTACTTAGGCGTTACGCAATTCACGACCATCAGCTGGGTATTGCGGCTCCCGCTTTACGCGATTCTCCTCGCCGCGGCGGTATCCACGATAACCGGACTTGCGTTTGGGATCTATCCCGCCTACCGCGCATCAAAACTTAATCCTACCGACGCATTGCGGTACGAATAGAAATTTTGTTATAATCGCTATCGCGTGAATTATTATGAAAACTGCTAAAGTAATATCCGTCACTCTCTTCATAGTTCTTTTTGGCATAGCGATCTATTTTATTTCCGCACATTTCGGAAGAACCGTCATCGAAGAAATACTGGGCTATTTTTCTCCGTGCGCGTATCCCATCACATACCGGATTGGTTCAGTAGACAGCCGATTCGGAATATCTGAAAAAGAATTCGAAAATACAATAGAAAAAGCCGTACTGATCTGGGAGGAAGCGGCGCATAAAAATCTATTTGAACTTCAAAACAACGGCGCTCTCGCAATCAACCTTGTATACGACTATCGCCAAGAAGCCACGGAACGGCTCGAAAATATCGGCGTAATAATAAACAATAGCCAAGAGGGATATGCGGATCTCGAAAAAAAATATGAATCAGTAATCACTGAGTACGGCTGGAGAAAAACAGAACTTGACCAACTCGTTTCTAACTATAATGAGCGCAAGAAATCCTATGAATTAGATGTGACGCGCTGGAATAGTCGAGACACTCGCTTGACGAACAAGAACGAACAAGGAACACTTCGACAGGAATTTGAACGATTGAATAATGAAAAAAGCCGGTTACTCGCAGATGCCGATATAATCGAGAAAAAACAAAAAGAACTTAATGAGCTCGTGAACAACATCAATGCCCTTGTTGACGCGATGAACAACTTAGCGCGAGAACTCAACCTCTCCGTAAGCACCTACAATAAAATCGGCGAGACGAGGGGGCAGGAATTCCAGGAAGGCGTATACAAAAGCAATGTGACCGGAAAAGAAATTGACATTTATGAATTCGATAGTCCTACTCGACTTCTCCGAGTCCTTACCCATGAGTTTGGGCATGCCTTAGGGCTTCCACACGTCGACAATCCGAAGGCAATCATGTATGAACTCAATCAGGCAATGAATGAAAAACTTGCGCCGGAAGACCTTATCGCGCTCAAGAACAGGTGCGGAATCCATGAATAATTTAAAATTTGGGGCTCGGTGGCCTAGCGTGGTAAAGTAAATTATGGCTTTTAAAAAATTCACCGAAGGGCATCCTTATTTTTCATTTTTAACTTTTCATTTTTAATTTTCCTATGATTCTCGCATCTCACGCTATAATCGGCGCGGCGGTAGGACGGCTTTTTCCATCGTCGCCGCTCTATGGATTCCTCGCAGGACTTTTGAGCCATTACGCGATGGACGCCATACCACATTGGGAATACATGCTGCAGTCTGTTTTCAAAAGAAAAGAATCCGGCGTAGGACGCGTGAAGGCGCGCGAGATTATTTACGCGGGAGTTGACCTCGCGATTGGTATTTTGTTCGCGTTCGCTGTATTTCCCAAAGGATTAGAGAGTCCGGAAATTCTCCCGCTCTCCTTGGGAATTCTAGGCGGCATACTCCCCGATGCCTTGCAGCTTTTCCATCTTTTTTATAAGGGCGAGCCGCTCCGTACGCATCAGAAATTTCATAACGCAGTTCATGCGCGTCGTCACTTTAGAGACCAACCACTCACTGGAATCCCCTTGCAAATTGCGATTGTGGCATTGTTTATTTTAATTTCTAACTTCCTCGTTCCTTGATAATTGCAAACAGTTGAGTTTGCTTAATATATATATTATAGTTAGCGCATGAGTCACAAAGGCGGAAAACCACGAAAGTCTAAACGCAATACGAAAGCCCATAGCGTAAGCGGACACAGAAGAATAAAACCGCAGAAGGCTTCTTTTATGAGTAGATAAGAACTTGACCTCCAAGCGAAGTGTCTTTTTCTCCGAACCATAAGCGGAAGCGAGGTAGCCCGCCGGAGGCGGGTCCTCCCCCGGAGGAAAATTACCGAGCGAGTAGAGAAAATGGCGGGTGCCCGGGAGTCTTCGACCAGGGCGGCATTTTCTCGTAGGGAGCGAGGTTAATTTCTCGAGCTGGAGCGGGTTCTAGAAAAGGGCACGAGCGCCCCTTGCGTTATTTCTTTATATAGTGTATACTCTTCCTCGTAAGTGTTCTCGAGGGGTTTTCGGTTTTGCCCGCATTCTATAGGAGTGCAGCAAGCGAGTCGGTGGATATCGGCTCGGAGAACAGGTAAGAGAAGTGGTCGCCTTACAGTTGAGCCCATCTCAAAAATTCAATTTCTATGAAAACAGCGCGGTTTCGGCTCCACGTCGCTCATCCCTCCTCGGAATAGTGACGCTATTCCTTGTCGGGCTTCGTGGCGTTCGCTCGAAACCTTCTAGTTTTCATAACGAAAGCAATTTTTGAGATGGGCTCTTAAAAAAATAATCAATGGCTAAAAAGTTGTACGTTGGAGGTTTGCCTTATGAGACAACCCAAGAGGAACTCAAAGACGCATTCTCCCAAGCTGGAACAGTAACTTCCGCAACGATTATCATAGATAAGCTTTCTGGTCGCTCTCGGGGTTTCGGTTTTATCGAAATGTCCTCGGATGAAGAAGCGACAAAAGCAATCGAGATGTTGAACGGAAAAGATTTCGGCGGGCGGAAGCTCACCGTGAATGAAGCGAAGCCGATGGAAGAGCGCCCTCGAAGGGATGCTCGCGGCGGAGGCGGATTCGACAATCGCAGAAATAACTGGTAAGGACCAGTCGATTCGATTCTAGAAAAACACCCCATATGGGGTGTTTTTCGTTTTGAAGAAGATAAGAATAGGGCTTTCGTAGCACGGATATTTTTCCTGCTCTGTAAAATTCCTCTGCCTCGAGCCAGCCGCTCTCCGGATGGCTGCGAAAACCCTATTCTTATCTTAGCACTAGCCATGCAAGAATTTTTATTTCCTCTCCGAGGTATGGTACTATCGAACAGATGGATCCCGTTAGAGACGATCCAGCACAAGAGCAATCAACTAATTATTATTTCGATGGACAAGCACAAATCAAAGGCCAGCTTTACTATGGACGGAAACGCTATCGTTTCCTGTCTCTAACGGGATGGACATAACCTTTTTTATAATACTTATCGCCGGAATCGGAGTTGGATTTTGGTTTTTGTGGCGGGCGATAAAGACACATGAGCCGAAAAAGGACGAAGGGCAAGGATTATTGCTTCTTCAGAATCAAATAAATGCATTGACGCGCATGCTCGACACGAAACTGGGCCAGGTTGCGAACGAATCGAAACACACCGTGAGCGAAGTAACGCGCGCGATGCAGCAGCAGTTCGGACAGAGCGTGAAAATCATGGGCGACGTGACCGAAAAACTGACGCAGCTCGGGGAAACCAACAAACAAGTGGTGAGTTTTGCGGACCAGCTCAAAAAACTTCAGGATACGCTCACCAATCCGAAGCAACGGGGAATATTGGGAGAATATTATCTCGAAACCGTTTTGAAAAATGTGTTGCCTCCAGGAGGATACCAGATGCAATACCCATTCAAAGACGGGGTGATTGTTGATGCCGTGGTTCTCATAGACAAAAGGATCATCCCGATTGATTCAAAATTCAGTTTAGAGAACTATAACCGCTGGGCGGCGACTGCCGATCCGCTTGATAAGAAAAAATACGAAGTCGCCTTCATCGGGGACATCAAAATGCGGATAGACGAAACCTCGAAGTATGTAAAACCGCAGGAGGATACAATGGATTTCGCTTTTATGTTCATCCCGTCGGAAGCGATCTATTACGATCTTCTCATCAACAAAGTCGGCAGCAGCGCCGAAGATAAAAATCTGATCGCGTACGCGTTTCAGAAAAAAGTGATCATCGTTTCACCAACATCGTTCCTCGCGTATCTCCAGACTGTCCTGCAGGGACTCCGCAATCAAAAAATTTCGGAGACCGCGAAAGATATTATCAAGCAAGTGGATAATTTACGGAAACACCTTATCACGTACGAAGAATACTTCGATAAGATCGGCAAGAATTTAACGACGACAGTGAGCGCATACAATCACGCGCATAAAGAATTTGGCAAAATAGATAAGGACGTTCTAAAGATCACGGGCGAAGCGGTGGGCATTGAGCCAGCAACACTCGAATCGCCCCAAAGCGGCGAAGAATAAAAAAGCGAAGCCCTCCTCGCTGGCTGGCGTGAACAATCAAAAGATTTAGCGAATTATAGTCTAGGTTGCTTTGCCTCCCACATTACGCTCGGGGTAAGTTTTGATTCACAGGGATAACATCTGGTGATTAGTTTCAGAACGGTGCTCTCAAAATTTGACACATATCTATATATTTGTTATACTCATACTGTTCTTTAACAATCCAAAAAGCGAGGAATTAAAGGAGATGAGACGAGCGTTCAGGATGCTATGTTGAATATAGTTTTTTGAATACTCGTCTCATCATGTCATGGGACGCGTCTCTGGCTGGAGAGAATCCGGTAAGTTCGCAATCGAAAGGAGAACGACGATGACGACACAATCGATCACGTCCGCCGCCATCACTGATGGCCAGAAGAAACAGTATCTGCGGTTCGTCGAAGACGCCGCGGAGAAAGCGCTGAAGGAGGCCTGTCTCGACAAGGACGGCATCCAGAAGCTGATCGAGAACGGCGACGAGTTCCAGTCCCGCATCATGACGGCGATCGGGGAGCTCTCGGTGAGCAACCAGTTCGCCGACGAGGAAGTCCAGTCGAGCTACGCGTATCCCAAGGGCTACAAGGTCCGTGGGATCACGGAGCAGACCAACATCCTGCGCCAGCTCTTCCCGGGCGTCGGAAACGCCCTCGAGAAGATCGCCGAGCAGCCGCTGCCGCCGAATGCCGAAGGGTGGTTCGCCATCCCGAAGTGGCAGACGTTTGCCCCGACCTACAACGAGGCGGTCCTGAAGGTGCTCGCGATGATCGCGTCCAAGCGGAAGTTCTACAACTACCGCGAAGGCGCGCTCGGAGCGGACTACCTGCGCCATCACGCGCGCACGGCGAAGATGTTCCGGACGCTGGAAGCCCAGCAGAAGGATCACGACATCCTCGTCGTTCCGGCTCAGTTCGGCATGCGGCATCGCGGCCGTTCCGTCCGCCGCGCTCGCGAGGTCTTCACGGCCAACGAGTTCGGCCTCGGCGCGTTCGCGGTCGGCATCATGCTGCTCACCCATCCCGAGCGGGAGATCCAGTGGGAGCAGCTCCACGTCGACTGCGCGGGCGACGAGTACAGTCCGGATGCGGACGGCAAGTTCAGCGAGGCGCCGCTCGTCTACTTCCGCGATGGCAAGGTCAAGTTCCACACGGGCTGGTTCGACAACGCCTACGTCCACTACGGTTCGGCCTCCGCGTTCCTCGCGCAGTAGATTCGAGCCTTGCCAGCTTGAATCCTTGAGCCTTTGGATTCCTTTTTCTTTGGTTCTTGAATTCCGCGGCAATTTTTGGGGGCTATCCACAACTACACACGTGGATAGCCCCTTTCTTCATTTTTATACCCTTCACGAAAGGAAAACTTATTTATATAATTCAATCGAGATTAGGCTCATGCACGGCTGTCTACGGATCGCCGTCGCCAAACTCTCTCTTCAACGAGAAAAACAGCCAGAATCCGAGCGGTCACGGCTTCTCGGAGCGCGTTGTATTGAGGGGACTACTGCTTGCTCATGTCTAGCGCAGATGCCCGATTCATCTCGGGCTGCTGCCGAATGAAATTCAGGATCGAAAGGATATAGTTCCGTTTCCAACGGGAAGTAGCCCTCGAGATCCGGTGACCCGGACGGACAGGAGCAATGATCCGGATGCGGACGGCAAGTTCAACAAGGCGCCGATCGTCAACTTCAACGATGGCAAGGTCAAGTTCAACACGAACTGGTTCGACAACGCCAACGACAACTACGGTTCGGCCTCCGCGTTCCTCGCGAAGTCGCTTCTCATGACAGAAGAATGCCCCGCTTTTTGCGGGGCATTCTCTTTACCGTTCTCTGGTGGATTTTATCCAACCTCCGAGCATTCGGCCGATTTCGTCGATGGATGCCTGGAGAGCGGTGTACTTTTTATTGTCGATGGTTTTTACCTCTTTCATAAGCCGGAGAAAGACCCGAAGAAGATTCAGCTTCAGGCTCGTCTTCTCAAGTATCGGCAGCTTCTCTCCCTTGTAGGTTTGGCTCGCAAGGAGAATCCCCTCAAGAATGTCCAAGACCAGATTTTCGGAGCGCTGCCAAATCGCGTAGCGATCCTGCTTGGGAATGGCGGCGTGGTAGGTGTAGGAAACCTTGTAGAGGTCGTACGTTTTTTTGAAGATCGGTATATCGAATTCGTCCATGATTTTATTTTTTTATGAAGATTTATAAGAGTTTGTTCGACCAAATTATTTCTCCGGAAAGCCTTTTTTCAGCGTGGGACGCGTTTAAGAGCGATAAAAGGAAGAAAAAAGATGTTCGGGCTTTCGAGTGGCGTCTCGAGCAGAATATATTTCAACTTCATCGTGAGCTGAAAAATAAAACCTACAAGCATAGCACTTACGAAGGCTTTTATATTCGGGACCCGAAACAGCGGCACGTCCACAAAGCGTCTGTGCGCGACCGCGTCCTTCACCACGCCATCTTTTCCGTCATCAACCCTATTTTTGAAAAAACTTTTATTGCCACCTCGTTTTCCTGCCGGATAGGATTCGGCAATCACGAAGGAGTAAAAGCGCTCGAAAGAATGGTGAGAAAAATCAGCGCGAACGGAACGAGGCCGTGCTTTATATTGAAATGCGATATTCAAAAGTTTTTCGACAGCGTGAATCATGGAATTTTGCTTTCAATTATCCGCAAGCGAATCAAGGACGAAGACGCTATGCGGCTTTTTAAGGAAGTCGTGGAAAGTTTTTCGTCGCCGAATTCCATCCTGTTCGAACAAAGAGGGCTGCCTATCGGCAATCTGACTTCCCAATTATTTGCGAATATTTATATGAATGAATTCGACCAGTTCGTGAAGCATGATCTTAAAGTAAAAAACTATGCCCGATATACCGATGATTTCGTAGTTGTCGCCGAAGACCAAAACTCCCTAGAAACGCTCCTTGCGCGCTTCCGGGAGTTCCTTGAACGCAAGCTCGCACTCAAGCTGCATCCAAAGAAAGTCGGCATCCATAAATTCCATAACGGCATCGACTTTCTTGGTTATGTTGTTTTCTCAAAGCATCGGCTCGTTCGTTCGAAAACAAAACGCAGAATGATCGCGAAACTGAAACATCGGCTCGAAGAATACAAGCTTGGCAAGATAGAAAAGCTTGCAGTCGATCAATCTTTGCAGTCCTATCTTGGCGTTCTTTCGCACGCTAATGCGAAAAACCTCGCGGACGAATTAAAAAATGGCATTTGGTTTTTAGGCTAGTCTCTTTTTCGGAACAAATTAAAAATAGAAAAGGGTTTGCCGACGCTCCAAGTAACGATATCGCCGCAGAGCACTGCTCCCATACAATAGACGAGGGGAATTTTTTATTTCTTCTTCCTTCGTAAAAAAGTGGGGATATCCCACATATCGCCCTCTTTGGATGCCGGCGATTGTTCGGCGTTCTTGTCTGACTTTTTTAAATCTGCCTCTGGTTGAAGAGTTTGGGCTTTTTTAGCTATGCCGTCCTCTACTTGAGCTCTTGATCCATATGTTTTTTCTCCCGTTTCCTTTTCTTTAACCCCTTTATTAAAATCCGGGTTCACGAAAACGCTCTGCCGCTTGTCAAAATGATCCGAGAAAAGGGTCGTGGGCTGATTTCCTCCTCCAAATCCCGTTGCGATCAGTGTTATCTTTATCTGATTCGCTTTGAGAGTTCGGTCGTAATACGCGCCGAAAATAATTCTCGCGCCCGGATCGGCGGCTTGAGCCACAATTTTAGCGGCATCGCTCACTTCATTCATTTTTAAATCTCTCCCGCCGGAGATTCCCAAAAGAACGGACTTTGCTCCTTCGGCGCTTATTTCAAGGAGCGGAGAGTTAAGAGCGGCACCGACCGCTTTCACCGCGCGGTCGGCCCCTACCGCAATACCGACGCCTATAATTGCCATTCCTGCGTCCTGCACAACACTTCGCACATCCGCAAAATCTAAATTGATAATACCGGGCGAAACAATCAGCTCCACGATACTTTTCAACGCGTTCCGGAGTACATCATCTATCGCCTCAAAAGCCTTGAGTATCGGTGTATCTTTGCTGATAACGGTAAATATCCTGTCATTGGGAACGACAATGATCGCGTCAACTTTCTCTCTAAGTTTCAACAGGCTCTCTTTTGCAATTTTATCCCGCTGAACTCCCTCAAAACTAAATGGCCTTGTGACAACCGCTACTGTGAGCGCGCCGGACTGCTTCGCGACTTCCGCCACCACGGGCGCTCCGCCGGAACCAGTTCCGCCGCCCAAGCCCGCCGCGATGAAAATTAAATCTGCCCCTTTTATGGATTCCGCGATTTCCGACCGATTCTCCTCAGCCGCTTGGCGCCCCAAATCGGGATTCATGCCAGTGCCCAACCCCCGGGTTAAATTTTTTCCGATATAAATTTTATGGCGCACATCGCAGTGATCCAAATCCTGGTGATCGGTATTGATCGCGATAAACTCCACGCCCCGGATAAAGTTCTGGCTCATTCGCGAGATTGCGTTGCCGCCTCCGCCCCCGATGCCAACCACTTTAACGCTCGCGAGAGGAACATAGAAACCCTCCTTTCGCGCAACCGCCTTTTTTTTCGCCTTCTTTTTGGATTTTGCCATGATGCTAATTACACTACGGAAGAAAATACTTTATAATATTTTTTATTTTGAAATTCGAGAGTGTTAATCCTTTGTCCCACCCTTTATCGTCGACTCCCCACAGCACAAGACCGAATGCCGTGACAAATTCGGGATCTTCGAGAAACTCGGCGAAATTTCCAGCGTTGGCATCCCACTCGTCACACAACGTCATTCCAATCTGGCTTGAAAGTTTCAACTCTTGCCGAACGAGATCCGTAAGTCCGGCTACTTTTGAGCCTCCCCCGACAAGCACAACGCCTCCCGGAAGACGGCTCTGTTTACCCATTGCCCTTAGTTCATTATTAACAAAATCGAGTATTTCCGCAAGACGGGATTCTATGATTTCCGAGACAAAACGCCGAGAAACTGACCCCGTCGCGTCCGGAAAAAATTTTTTGAGATCAATCATTTCTTTCGTGCTTACTTCTCTTGCCATCGCATACCCGTAATGCAATTTCAAATTTTCCGCCGCATCAACGGGAATCTTGAGCCCAATCGCAATATCATTAGAAATGTTTGCTCCGCCGACAGGAAATTTCGCGACCCCGATGAGTTTGTTTTCCTCGTACACGCATACCCCCGTCGTCCCAGAACCGATATCGACAAGCGCCGTCCCAAGATTTTTCTGGTTCTTGCTCAGAGATGACCGTGACGCGACGAGCGGAGAAAGCACCAACCCGTTTACCTCGCCACCGGCGATCTCAACCGCTTTCATGAGGCTTTTCACGTGAGGAGAAAACGCATCTATAACAAGACTGCTAACCTCGAGCCTATTTCCCGACAAACCTAAAGGATCGGCTATATCTCCTATGCCGTCCACGATAAACTCGCGAGTCACGTTATGAATTACTGTCCTATTAGGAGAAAGATGCACCGCTTGGCTCGCCTTAATTGTTTTATCGACATCATCCTGATAAATTTCGGTGTCCGCGCGCGAAACCGCTATAATTCCTTTTGAAATCTGAGCCTTAATGTGAGGCGTTCCAATACTTACATACACATTTTTGAGAGCCGCTTTTGATATCTTTTTTACTTCATGAAGAATGCGATTAATTGCTTGAGAAGCTTCCGAAATATCAGCAATAACTCCTTTCCGAAGGCCGACCGATGGTTCTTTAAAAACAGCTTTGAGCATCGGCTTCCCGTCACGATTCTCGACAAGCGCAACTTTAAGCGATGAAGTTCCGACATCCAATCCCGTAACAAAATTTGATGACATTTTAAAAAATTCCTTATGCTATGTCTCGAAAAATTTTTTCACATATCTTCTTCTCGAGAGCTTCCATCTGTAGGATATCATTTTTCTTCGTATGTGAGTAGCCTATAAGGTGCAAAATTCCATGAACAAGGAGGTATGCGAGTTCGCCAAACCCATGCTTGGCAAGATCTTTATTCACATACACTTCCCCGAGTATTCTTTTCTTTGTTTCCGGGCGTGGAAAACCAATTGGCTCTGTAAACGAGAGAACATTGGGTGTGTGGCCGGCGGCCTTTCTCAAGCCAACCCTTTTCTCAAGCTTGAGCATTTCTTTGCCGCTCAAGAGAAAAATCTCGACCGTAGAATTATCAAAGGAAAGAAACGAGAGGGCTCTCTCCGCTACCACAGAAAGGCGTTCGGAGAGATTCCGAGATCCGTGTACGGCCGGCATACGATTATGCGTTAGTCCTTTCTTTAACAAGTTCCGTCACGAGCTTTCCATCGGCTTTTCCCTTCATTTCCTTCATTGCTTCTTTCATAAGGGAATTGAAATCGGCGAACCCGCGAGAAACAAGCTTGTCGATAACCGCTCGTATCTCATCTTGATCCAATTGCTTCGGAATGTACGCCTCAATAATGGCAAGTTCTGCTTCTTCGCTCGCGACCAAATCCTCCCGTCCACCGGTTTTAAAAAGGCGAATCGCTTCTCGGCGTTTCTTAAACTCTTTTTGAATCACCTGACTTACTTCCTCATCGACGAGCTCCGGTGGTTTACCTTGTCCTTGTTTTTCTTTCTCTTTGTTCTGAACTTCCGACAATACAAACCTTAAAACGCCGGTTTTTATTTTATCACCTGCTTTTAGCGAAACTTTAAGGTCCGACTGTAGATTTTCCTTTAGACTCATGCTTGATTAAAACTCCGTCTCAAAAATCATTTTCGAGATCGGACCTACACTATCCCAAGCTTTCGAGCTCGATCTATTTCCTTCTTTTTTGCATTTCTGTGAAGCGCCGAGGTTTTTCGCTTGATGCGACTTACCGTCCTCGCGTAAAAAAGCCTGCGTCGCGCTTCCTTGAGCACTCCGCTTCGCTTAATTCTCTTGGAAAAATTAAACATAAGCGCGCTTGCCGATTCCCCTTGTTTCCTTTTAACTTCTATGCCCATACTATTTTTATTTTGATAAACCCCGCAACCATAGCCTTCAGCAACGGAGTATTTTTATTTTTTATGCGCTTCGCGGCGCATTATCATTTATTCACCGGCAGCCTTTTGGTTGCGGGGTAAATTATTTTTTAACGTTTTTATAATCAGCGCATGCATATCTTCAATCGGCCGTTGGTCCTCTACATGAACCACTGTTTGGATTGAACCGCCGCCATCGCGGAGAGACCGAGGCAGAAGATGCACGTGAAGATGAGGGACCCATTTTTCTCCTTCCACATCGCCATGGTTAATGCCAACGGTCAAGGTTTTGGTTTTAAATGCCGAAAGCAATATCTCGGAAACCTTCCGTACCCCTAGAAACAGCGGATTAATTTCACCGCTCGGTAAATCGAGAAGTGTCTCCGCATGAATCTTTGGAATTACCAATGTATGACCCTCTACTCTCGGATGGATATCAAGAAACGCAAGTATATGTTCGTCCTCATGAACGACGAACGCTTTTACTTTCTTGTCGGCAATTCTACAGAAAATGCACCCGTCCCGATCATGCATCATCGTGATTTTGATGCGTAGTTCCTAGCTCGCGCCACCGTTTCTTAATCTCCGCTACAATTCTATCCAAAGGAAAGTTTTCTTGCAACCCAGTCCGCATATTTCGAAGAATCACGCTGTTTTCATAAATTTCTTTCTGCCCCAAAATTAGCGCAAGCGCTATTCCCTCCTTGTCGGCAGATTTAAGCTGAGCCCGAAGAGACCCCTTCGCCAGTGATTCCGATATAGGAATACCCTGCGCCCACAAATCTTTAATCAGCCCCAATGCCTTCTTTTTTGCAGAATCGCCGGCATGCATAAGGTACACGCGCTTAATAGGCTTCGCCGCGAGCTTCACTTCGCGGTCTTTCATCACGCTTACAACGCGCTCTACGCCGCATGCCACGCCAACGGCGGGAGTAAGATGGCTTCCCAGGGTCTCCATTAAGTAATCGTACCTGCCGCCACCCGCAAGAGCTCCAACGCCAGACCCTTCGCCCTCAACAAAAATCTCGAACACCGTTTTATTGTAGTAATCAAGTCCGCGCACCAGCTGATGATCCAAGGCATAAGAAATTCGAAGCTCGTCAAGGTATTCCAAAACACCTTTGAAGTGGGAACTGCAGGTTGCGCACAGTTTGTCCAAAAAATTCGGCGCTTCAGCCCGCGCCTTCGCGCATGATTCTTTTTTGCAATCCAAAAGTCGAAGCGGATTGGTTTTGAGCCGATGTACGCAATCAGCGCACAATTCCCCTTCTTTTTTCTTGAAAAAATTTTGGAGTTGTTTTTTATAGATTGGCCGACACACGCGGCACCCAATTGAGTTTATTTTAAGAGAAATATTTTTCACACCAAGCTTTTCGAGCAAAGAAACAGACATCAAGATAATCTGCGCGTCATAAATAGGATCATTTACTCCCCCTAAAATCTCGAATCCAAGCTGGTTGAATTGCCTGAAGCGGCCGAGCTGGGGCCTATCGTGCCGAAATACCGGACCAAGATAATAGAGCTTTTGCGGCTGGCCCATCCGCGAAAGACCGTGCTCTAAATAAGCGCGCGAAATCGAAGGGGTAAATTCCGGTCGGAGCGCGAGCACATCTCCGCCTTTCGTCGTGAGGGTATACATTTCTTTTTCGACGACATCTGTTTCTTCGCCTGTGGTTTTTTTGAACAAATCCGCATATTCCAAAATCGGCGTATCAATCCTCGAAAAATTGAAAAATCTTCCGATCTCGCGCGCTACGGATTCGACTCGCTCCCAATATAGTTCTTCGGCTGGAAGCACATCGTGCATTCCCTTCGGCGCTTGAATTAATTTGGGAATATCGCTACTTTTTGCCTTGTTTTTGTTTGGCTTCATGTGTTTAAACTGTTTGTTTTGAATTTAGTATTGCGGCGCGGCAAATGCTCTGAAATCGTTTACAGGCCACAGCCGAAGTCGGACTAGCCCGACTATATCATCTTTCTTGAGCGGGCCCCAATTCCTTGAGTCAAAGCTGAATGAGCGATTATCTCCAAAAACAAGATATTCGTCAGACGCGAGCTGTTTAAACGCACGGTTTTCGCTCGGCGCAAATGGCTGAGGCAAATATTTTTCATCAAGCGAAAACCCCGAAGGCGTGCTGGAACTAACTATCACAATCTTCCCATTTTCAAACGACACCCGTTCATTAGGCAAACCGATGATTCTTTTGATAAAATATGTTGAGAGATCGCCCGGGTACCTGAATACGATGACCTCTCCTCTCTCCGGAGCCCTGAAATGATATGTAAGCTCATCTATAAGTAGATAATCACCGTTCGAAAATGTCGGAATCATACTTAAGCCGCTTACAAGGAAGGGTTGAACCAGAAAACTTCGTATAATAAAAACCGCAACAATGGCAACGACCGCAATTTCAAGAATCTCTAGAACTGAAGCAAAAAACTTTCGCATACCCCGTAGGAAATTAAATATTTTTTAACATTGTTCGACGAGCGACCATTATATCATGCGCAATCTGTATATGCTTCATACATACGTTAGTGAACAAAAAATATTTGAAGTTCATAGTTCCTATGGGGCATAATAAGATTGTAACGATTATACCTTGTAGTTAGATAACTAATCAAGGATATCGCGAAAAATTTCAATTCGACATGAAAACCAAAGAAGAAGTGAATTCCATACATATGACCCTCATTGCTGGCCTCGGCAATCCCGGAGCCGAATACGAAAACACATATCACAATGTCGGAATGCGTGCGATAGATTTTCTGTTAGAAAAATATAAATCCACCGTTGCTATCAAAAAAACAAGCCTTGTCCGAGGGTTTTTCGAATACACCAAAACACCTCGAGCTATTTTCGTAAAGCCCCACGTGTTCATGAACGAATCAGGAAAATCTATCGCAAAAGCCTTGCGCTTCTTCAGTATAAAACCGGAGAATATGATCGTCATCCATGACGACAGCGATCTCTACGTCGGAGATTTTAAAATGTCTTTCGGGTCGGGATCGGCTGGCCACAAAGGTATAGAATCATTGATCGAACACCTCGGGACAAAAAATTTTTTTCGAGTGCGCGTAGGGATACGCACGCCGGAAGAAGACAGAAAACGCCGACAAAAGGCATCTGAATTGGTACTCAAAAACGTACCATCGGATGATCAGAAGCAATTCGCCCGGGTATTTAAAAATATCGAGAACACGCTGGAAGAAAGGGCTATTGATTCAAACGGAATGTAATTAAGAAACTAAGGCCGGTAGGCGATTTGTGAATATCGATTAAGTTGAGGTTTACGTCCTTAAATCCAGGATCTCCCGTAAGGGCATTTTTAAATGCGGTAAGCTTATCCTCCGATCTCACCTCGCCATTAAAGAGTATTGGAATGCTTGGACTTTGAAAATAAATACGAGTAATCATTATGCCACTCGATTCAGCAATGCCGCGGATTTTTTCTATGAGCGTGCTCTCGGAAACTTGTGCCGCCCTCACGCTATTAAAAAGCTCGACTAAATGATTAAATTCCTGAGCCTGCGTTTGCAGTACCCGACCCTCTTCCAATCCGCTATCTCCCAAACTAAGAAGTGATTGAGACTTAAGCCCTGAACTAGTCTGTGTAAGAAATAAATAACTCAAGGAAAAGACACAGAGAAAAAGCCCAAGAACTACCGGCACGAGCACTCGCCAAAAACCCAAAAATAAGATAACCTGTTCTTCTCGAAACTCTTCCTGTGCGCCAATACCCAACAAACTCAATTCCCTATCCCGCGAACGAGGGCTTTCCCCCCGAAGACCGCACCCTAAAGCAATATACCACTCGGGAGCGGTCTCTTGGTCTTTGAATATAAGGTCTCGGACGGTGAATGAAAAATTATCTGCGATAATCTTTTTTGTTTCATCCTTGAGCGCGGCGGCTGAAAGAACCACTTCCGATGGAGATCCCGTCCAGTGCTGATTGTAGAAATTAACCACCTGATGAAGACTGCGGATAACCGCCGCCTCAAATGCCTGGGACGATATTGCGCCTTTCTCGTCCGCGATATTGCGCCACGAGTTGAAGTATTCAAAATAAAGCTGGCCGAGGCGAATTATCAAAAAATCAATTCCAGAATCATCAACGCGGATAAGTACGTACGATTTATTCATATCCAGTCCAATCTGCAATCCTTCTTCCCTCAAAAGCCGAGCGAGAGACAAAGCACGGGACTCGACGACAACCGGTATAAAATCTGCCGCGAGAAGCGCCTTTGTAATTTCATCAACAACGGCTCGATCAATAAACGCGCTCAAAACATCAAGTCGAAGCGATTCCTGATCTTCTCCAACTTTTTGCCATCCAGAATAAGCCCGAGATGTGTCTATAGGAGAAATCATTTCTACATTAAGTTGTACTGCCCGATCAAGATTCTCTCCTTGAATAATTGGGAGGCTAAATACTTGGCTATAAATACTTACTGAACTAAATGATACGACAACTGGTATTTTACGTAATTTTTTTTCCGGAAATGCCTGGGATTTCAAATTCTTGAGCGCGGCAATGAATTTCTCACTGCTTTTTATTTTTCCTTCTTCGAATATCCCTGGCTCTAGCCGAATCGCGACAAAATGCCATATTCCCTTACTCTTATGCACAAACCGCAGGGCTATGTCGGAAATCTCAAGACCCCCGATAAGAGGCTTGACTCGCAATAGAGACAAAAGCTTTTGTATGTACGATGACAATCGCTTCATCATGGTTTTATTGTGTATATTGCCAGGAAATAAGAATAATTTGTCCCGTGCTCGACGGCCTCGAAACTATAGCGGCCACCTTCCTTTGGCGGTTCAGGATGGTGGAAGCTGAGGTGATCGTCGCTTGCCCTGCTATTGGCGAATCTTGAGTTACCGCCACATTAGCCGAATATTCGCCGAGAGGCAAAGCGTAAGCGCCCGATAAATCTTTATTCCGAGCAAGACGAATCAACGCATCGTAGACGCCAGAAACTGCAACTGCTTTTGCCTTCTCGGAAATCTGGAAGCCGTATGAACTAATCAAAAACGTGTGCGATAAAAAAACCAACGTGAGAGCAATAAGCACGATCAGACTTCCTATTAAAAGCACGAGGGGCAATACAGTCTGCCCGTCTTCATTTAAGCTTCCGCCGACACTAAAGTTTTGGCGGGCAGGTCGGCGGGTAAACCCGCCTTCGCTTTTCCTCATTATTTTCCTTTGGCGCATAAAATAAAAAGTGGGCTATGGACTCCAATTAATAACTACGTCGTCAACTCGGGCGGATAGTGTTCCGCTCGTATTTGAGGTTAATGTAACGCGATATCTGAAATATCTGAAATTGTTATGCATGGCGTAGCCCAACGGAGTCGAAATATCCGCCCCAGCCGTATAATATGTATTTGATGTGCCATCGCTTCCCGCATACAACCATGGGCCGGAACTAGAATTGCTTGTCGCAAGCTGAAGTCCAACAGATGTCCCAAGAGGCTGGTTGCCATGCCACAATACTGAATTAAATTGCGCCCCCGAAGCAACTCCCGTATCAAATATCGTTGAATCAAGATATCCAAAAGTTGTCGTCGCAATCCAGCTCGTTATAACGCTATATTGAAATCCGCAGCCATGATTTGCGCAATTAAAACTTATCCATCCTACAATATCATTCCACGCGTAATTATTGAAAACTCCGTTCGTACTATTAATCCATGTTTGATAGTTCGATGTCAGACAGTCGCTACTCGTTACATTGTGACAATCAAAACTAATCCATCCATATTGATCATTCCACCCCCACCCCGAAAGATTTCCCGAACCGTCGTTTCTTACCGAATAGTTGCTTGTCCCGCACACATTTCCTATCCGTGTCGACGCGCAATTCAGGGAAATATCTCCCGCAGAGGAGCTTGCGTAGCCTGTAAGTTTCTGCGAACTTACCGTAATTGAGTTTGTGTTATAAAAATCGATCCAACCAATGAGATCGTTCCACGCCCAATGTTCCGTTGTTGATGAACTGATATTTGTTGAAGCATGGACTCGGGCACTCGAAAGAACGAGCATGACAAGGCACATTCCAAGGAAAAGGAAAATTCGCGCAACGCGGTTAGAACTTATTTTTGCATGAGGGTCAGAAAGCCTGCCCGTCTCTAAAATTAAAAAGTGTTGCGCGGTATACATATATTATAAACCCAGAAATATTGAGCCCGTCGTGCTCGCGTAGTCGATGTTTGCTGTCGAAGTCGAAAATTTGTTGTTCGTGCTCGTCGCGGGCCCATCTTGCCCCGAACCGCCCACCCAGTCAGTTTGAACAAAAACGTTATTTCTGTTCCTTGTGATGTATTGGAATATTGTGTTTGTCGCGCTTTGCGGCCAACTGTAGGCAACCGTAACTTTTTTCGTTGAAGGATCATACGAACCGCCAGTGGCAACTATGAGATCACCCGAACTCCTATACACATCATCAACATAAAAGTATCGCGTATAGGTGGTTGTTGAGACAGAAATCTGCTCATCCCCTAAAAACGCCGAAAAGGGGGAACTTGAGGTATTTAAATAATAGTGATTAGCCGAGCTTGTTGCCATATTTGAAATATTGTGCCAGTCACCTTCCTCCCATACGCGGACATTTTCAAGAAGCTCCCTGGCGAGCGCAGCTCCGACTTGGGCCCTGTTGGTTTGGGTGTTGATGCGAAGCGCGGGAACAATAACTCCCGCGGCCGCCGTTATGAGAACCGCACCGACAGCTGCCGCGATCAACACTTCAATAAGAAACTGTCCGTTGTTTTTGTTTTGAAATGTCATACGCATACTGCTATCACTATAAGCTTACCAAAACTCCGAAGATCCTCATAGCCTCACGAAATAGCAACGTCAACTCTTAATCTGGTGTGCCCGCTTTTATAGCGTTTGCATGGTTATCACATCGTAATTTATCATGATTTGCACAAAACTCTCCGTTAGGTGGGGAATCAATATCCGATGAGACCGCTACTACTAACCCTCACAACCGACGATGTCGCAACTGTCCCGCCAACAGTGAGGACAAGGGCTACCGAAGTCGAGGCGGAAGGAAATCCTGAAATTTGGGCGAAGGTGATTTCCAGAGATGAGCCCTGGCCAATACTTGACGTCGCATAACTAACGAGACTCGGAAGAATATATTGCTCAACAACGGTTGATGACCCATATGTATCGTAAAACAGAGCATAGAACGGAGCGGTACTTGTGTTATTTTGAAAATGGACTCCCCACATCACTCCAGATTCTTGAGCCACTGAACGACTTTGTGCTTCGCGCAGCAAGGCTGAAATTTTTCGCACCGACGAATCGAGATTCGTCCGGTTTCTGGATCCGAGAAGGTTGAGGAGCGACACACCAGATATGATAACAATGATCGCGGTTACAATGAGCAACTCAATAAGGCTGAATCCCTTTGAGTCGCGCGCCTTAGCCCCCATCTCAAAATGCCTTCTTCGCATGTCTCTTAGAATTGAGTGGTAAGCTGATACATGGGAATAATGATCGCAAGCGCAATAGTTGCGACAAGTAAACCCATGAGAAGCAGAAGTGCCGGTTCAAGAAGCGACACTAATGCGTTAATTTTGGAATTAACGCTCGACGCGTAAAAATCTGCGACTGTCGCAAGTACTTCTTCCAAATGACCGGCTTTCTCTGAAATCACAATGAGGTTCGTAAATATTTTCGGAAACACGGTCTCGCGCTTGAAAGCATCCCCAACCGTAAGTCCCTTAGCCAGTCCCTCATCGGCGATCCGGAAAAGGCTGTACTTAAAAGTATCAATCCCAGAAGCACCCGCAGCAATTTTAATTGTCTCAACAATAGGAAGCCCTGCTTTGATTAAGGAACTCATAGTTGCCGAAAGTCGCTGAACGGCGATTTCCCTAGAAAGCGAACTGATAAGCGGGGTACGACTTATAATAATACTAACAATATGTTTCCCGATTTTTGTTCGGAGGTAAAAATAAATTATGGCGGCGATTATGCACAATAAACCGCCCAGTAAAAAAACAATGTATTTCCCCAAAAAGAGACCAATGCCGAAAACGACCCGCGAAAAGAGCGGCGGAGTCATCCCGCCCTCGCTAAACACTTTTGCGATCTTAGGAAGTGCGAACGTAACCAAAAAAGTTACGATGCCGATCGTGGCGACAAGAAGTATGATCGGGTACACAAGCGCCGCGCGGATCGTACTTTTAAGTTCTGCCTCGCGCATCTGCGATGTCGAAAGACCTTCGAATGTTTGCTGAAGATTTCCTGATATTTCTCCGGCTCTGACAAGATTTACAAACGTCGTGGAAAAATATTTTTGATGACTCTCAAAAGCCTTATAAAACGGCTGCCCTTTAGTGAGACTTTCCCGCACTTCGAGAAGAAAATTCTTTAATACCGGTTTTTCGAAATCAGCGATTAGGATGTTTATCGCGGAAAGGAGGTCTGTGCCAACGCGCAACATAAGCGAAAAATATTTACACAAAAGCACTTTGTCCGTGAGCGTAATCCTGCTGAAAAAAATCGTAAAAATACTTCGCGTTTTGCGAATAGGTTTTACGGAAACAGGATGAAGGTCCTTGCCCGCCAATAGCTGGAGAGCCTGTTTCAAATCATCCGCGTCAATCTCGGCTTCAACGACCTTCCCCGACGCATCGGAAGCTATGTATTGATAGAGCATGGAGGATGTAAAAGGTTAAATCTCAAAAGTTAAAAGTAAAAATGTAACCTCTATGTTATTGTACAACACTTTTGATTTTTGCGTTTTGATCTTTACGTTCATTCCTCTATCACTCTCAGAAGTTCATCAATTGTCGTGAGCGCAAGCTCGACTTTGAGAAGGCCGTCCTCGAACATCGTCTTTGTTCCGTTGAGACGCGCCTCTTCTCTCATTGCGGCGAGATCAAAGATCGGAGCAGCTATGATATTTCTCATTTTTTCCGTAATTCCAATGATCTCAAAAATGCCGAACCTGCCGCGATATCCCGTCATACTGCATGAAGCGCATCCGGATCCCTTGTAGAGCAATTTCAGCTGTTTCTTTTCTCTTTCGAGACCAAGGGCGACAAATTGAGCTTCGATAATCGCATTGACGTCCGCGCCAGGTTCATATGAATACACGCAACTCTGACAAATGCGCCTGACAAGCCGTTGAGCAAGGATCAAATTAAGAACCGACGAAGCGAGAAATGGGGGCACTCCCAGATCAAAAAGCCGAGGTATAGCCGTTGGGGCATCGTTTGTGTGGAGCGAGGACACAAGCAAGTGCCCGGTGAGCGCCGCCTGAACCGCAATGTTCGCCGTTTCTGAATCTCTGATTTCTCCGACCATGATGACATTGGGATCTTGGCGCAGAAGCGCCCGAAGACCCGACGCGAAGGTAACTCCGGCTTGGGGATTGATTTGGGTCTGATTTATGTATCGCATATTGTATTCAATCGGATCTTCGATCGTCACAACGTTTACTTGTGCTTTGTTTAATATATTCATCATCGCGTAGAGCGTCGTGGTCTTGCCGGATCCGGTCGGACCGCATGAAATGATCATCCCGTATGTTCTTTTCAAGTTCTCGGAAACAAGTTTTGAGTCGAATCCCGAAAAACCAAGCTCCTCGAGTGAGAGCGGTTTCTGGGAGGATTCGAGAAGTCGCATTTCAACTTTTTCGCCATAAAACGTCGGCATCACCGAAACACGAACGTCAACAGTTTGATTCACAATTTGATATCGGAAACGACCATCTTGCGGTTTGAAATGTTCGTCAATCTTGAGCCCCGCCAGGATTTTAATTCTCGCGGTGATCGCGGGCTGAACCGCTTTTGTAACACTCGTGATTTCATAGAGGATGCCGTCAATCCTGTAGCGAATAAGCATCGAGTCTTCGAGAACCTCAATGTGAATATCTGAGGCGCGGGATGAAACGGCGTATGAAAGAATGTTTTCGACAATGGCTACGATCGGCAAATCCGCCGCGGATTCTTCCACGGTTTTGGACCTTGAAATCAACGAGGCGCGAATATTTTCCTCGATAAGTTTTTTGAAATCCCTGCCAAGCTCATACCCATAAACGGAAAAACCGCGATTCAAGTCTTCCGAGGTTGCGAGAAATGGCTTTATCTTCGCTTGAAGTCGCTGGGTTAGAAAAGATATCGTCTCAAGGTCGCCCGGATCAAGCATCGCGACATCGTAGACGCCATTTTGCTCCCGATTAAATACAATAGCCTGCCGTTGCCGGGCGATGTTCTCGTCTAGTACTCGCACAACGCTTTTGTCTATCGGCACCGACGAAAAATCCGCGCGTTCAATGCCCAGCGCTCGCGCCACAAGATTGCCCAAAAAACCGGCGCTCGCGATTTTATTGGAAACTAAAACATCCACAAGGTTTTGATTCTTCCTTTCAGCTTCTGTGGCAAGCTCATCAAACCGTTCCGGAGTAACTAGGTTCTCCGCAACAAGCGCTTTTTTAAATTGCTGTGGAAGTAATGGTAATTGCATAATACGGAAGACTAGCGGCTATTATCCGTAATAATAGCAAAAAATGCTGACTATAAAAACTGATGACCCCCGCCTTCCGGGCGGGGGTCACAGAAACCGCAGTAAATCAATCGACTACAGCGTCAAGTTCGTCCCGACTTCGTAGATGTCAACCTTATCGCCTCCATCAACCGACTCAACATTGGCAGCGCCAGCAGCGTATTTCGAACTTTCCATCTTCGCATCCAGCTCAAACGTCAATACGGTTGTGCTTGCGGTGTACGAGTAGAAAAGATTGGTACTCGAAACATTTCCCCCCGGAGCAGTATTGCTTGGATCTCTTGGTAAATTACCGATTGGAGCGCCGGAGCTGATCGCCGTGAAGTTTACGGGAACCCAACCGGAGCCATCTACCCCGAAAGCAGCATTATTATTGTTCTGGCAAAACGTAGTCTTAGTAAATCGAAAATTGCAAAGAGCGGTCATGCTAGAACTCGCCACGGATATATAGCCCATGAGCGGGCTAGTGGACGACCCAATCGTTGGCGATGTTACGTCGGCCAAATACAACGAGATCGCACTCTTTAAGGTGCTTACGTCGGAAATTCTTGTCGAATCACGCGCTTGCTTCAAAAGTTCCGCCGGATTCAAGGTCAATATGACTGCAACCGCGAGCACGGCAATGATTGCAATAACCACGAGAAGCTCAATGAGGGTGAAACCTTTTGAGTTTTTAATGATATTTTTCATTTTTTTAATTAACATATCTAAACATAATTCGACCTTTTTGAATCTTGAAGTCATTGTATCATACCCCACACGTGAAGGGTGTGGATAACTTCGCACGCCTTTTTATGTGTTATACGCGCAAGTTTTAACCTGCCTCAAAATTTCGAAGGGTCTCGAGATAATCAGCCGGTGGGTCAGCCTGAAATCGTAGCCGTTTCCCGTCGTCGCCCGTAAATTCAAGGGAAGACGCATGGAGCATCAAACAGGTCTTCACATGCTTACTTGTCTTCGAGCCATAGAGCATATCTCCGAGAATCGGATGACCGATGCTTGCCATGTGAACCCTGATTTGGTGCGTTCGACCAGTTAAAGGCTCGACTTCAACCAAGGAAAAAACTTCGCTCGGTGCGTCACTTTTGACTTTTTCCGCCGAGGGTGGACCCGCCTTCGGCGGAGACTTTTGACTTTTGACATATCGCATTACTCGATATCTCGTAACCGCGTCTTTCACCATTTTTTGCGAATGCACGCTCCGCTTTATTGTGCCGTCTTTAATGCCGATTGGTTTTTCGATAACCCCCTCTTCCGGCACAACTTTTCCCCACAGAAGCGCGATATATTTTTTTTTGATTTGCCGACTGTTAAAAAGCGCTTTGAGATACTCGAAATACTTTTGATTTTTCGCTACGACCATAATCCCCGACGTTCCTTTATCGAGACGATGTACAATTCCCGGCCGTTCTTCCGGTTTATCGCCAACATTCCTCACCTCCGGATATTTCTTGATGAGCCAATCAACCAGCGTAGACTCCGAAACTTTTGACTTTTGACTTTTGACCCGTGACTGCGTGCTGTGCACCAACAAGCCCGCGGGCTTGTTCACGGCCAAAAAATTTTCGTCTTCGTAAATGATTTCCGGCTCGATCATAAAAACAGATTTGGTGGGCCAGGATGGAATCGAACCATCGATCCCCGTCTTATAAGGGCGGTGCTTTAACCACTAAGCTACTGGCCCGAATCGGTTCAAGAGCTATTCCCCTAGAATCTTATCAAATTTTTCCATTGCCTGTGTTGCCTGGGCATTGAAACTATTGATTGCGCTTACTTCAGAATTGATCTGATCCACGAGGTGAGCAACATCGCCATTCCTGGAAGATACTCCGGCGAAGTGATCTCGCAACACGTCTAACAGCTGGCCTAAATAACCGCTATAGTTTATAAGCCGACTTACGAGCGCGAGGCGGCTTGTTATTGAGTCGAGTAATGCCTGACGGGCTTCGAGCGAACTTACACCCGACAAGGATTTCGTCATCGTCCCAATCTGATCCGAGAGCGCTACGGCCTTATCCCGAATCTCTTGGCCTTGCTTTATTACATCGGTCGTAAGACTAAGCGCTTCGGTATATTTTCCCGCTTTATCGAGCTGGTTTATCGTGTTAAGATCGCTTACCGACTTCGCCGAGAGACTGACGATGCTTTCCGATATGAGCGCGCCTTGAATCCGCGCATCGGATAACCCTTCGGGGATTGCTCCGGCGGCGTTTTTCCAAAGAGTGGCCATCGTGTATCCTCCTCCGAGAATAATGATAAAGCCGATGATTATTTTAAGGCGGCGGGATTTCATTTAGATACTACTGTAATAAATTCTGAAGAAATTATCAAGTAGAAGCTTGAAGATTTGAGATTTTAGATTTAAGATTTAAGCTGTTTTGAGTGCGGGTATAGTATAGTGGCAATACTACAGGTTTCCAACCTGTTGACAGGGGTTCGATTCCCCTTACCCGCTCAAGCAAAATGAGATGACCTTGCGTCATCTCATTTTGGTTTTGGGTGAGTAGGGGAATCGAACCGTGAAAGGGGTCGGGAAAACGGGAGTTTTCCCGTGTGGGAAAGTATTGAAAACCGAGAGGTTTTCAAAGAGCGAGCGTAGCGAGCGACGTGAGATAACGAAGTGTCCCCTTACCCGCTCAAATTTTGCAGCAAAATTTGAGCGAGGCTCGCCCATCAGATGGGCGGCCCGTCTTTAACAAATAGGTGAATTGGTCTCGCTCGAAAATTTTTGATACAGTAAGTTCGAGCGAAAGACCTCTATGCCCCTATCTTTTGAATTCAAAGAAATTACCTCCGAAGCATCATTTGACCCCCTGTCCATTGATCCCAAAACGCCATTCACTCAAAGCTATTTTTACGGCGAGTGGCAGAAAAATTTGGGCAGGGCGGTGAAAAGGTTTTCGGTAACATCCGGCTCCGATGTCGTGTGTTTTTTCCAGCTTATTACATACCCGCTCCTCCGCGGAAAAAATTATCTCTACGCGCCGTACGGACCGGTGATAAAAGATTTTTCCGAAGGACTGCTTGAGCTGCTCAAAGAAAAATTAGCCGAGATCGCGAAAAAAGAAAACGCTATTTTCGCGCGGCTGGATTTTACGCCGGCTCCGGACAGCTCCCAGCGCGCGTTAATCGAAAAAACATTTAAGAAAGCTCCTGTGTATACATATCGCTCGGCGTATTTCCAACCTCGGACGGACTGGATCCTTAACCTTAAGAAATCGCGCGTTGAATTGCTTGGAGAAATGGATTCTAAAACGCGCTATGGGATCCGGATGGCTGAAAAAAGCGGCATTAAAATTGAAATAATAGAAGCCGGCATCGGCGCGTACTTTAATGATTTCTACGCGCTTATGGAGGAAACTTCGCGGCGAAACAAGTTCGGCCTCCATCCAAAAGAATATTACAAGCATATTTTTGAAAGCTCGGAGAAGCGGAAAAACGCGTATCTTGCGGTCGCGCGCTATGAAGGGGGGATTTTAGTTATTGATTTTATTCTTACGTTTGGCAACGTGGCAAACTATGTTTTCTCCGGCTCCAGCACGGAGCACAGACGCCTGTGCCCATCGTATCTCGCCCAATGGGAAGCGATATGCCACGCGCAAAAACTCGGCTACGCGGAATACAACTTCGGCGGCGTTGCCACGGAAAGCGACGCTTACAAAGACTGGGAGGGGCTGTCATTCTTCAAAAAAAGATTTGGCGGCAGGCCTCTCTCGCACTCGCCGTTTTATGATCTCCCGACACAGCCGGCATGGTATTATCTGTATGGCCTTAGAAAACTGGTAAAAAAAATCATACCGTGAAGCGATTCATTAAAAAACTGATTCCGGAGAAATTACTGCTCTTCTACCACCACCTTATCGCGACATTTGCGGCGGTACGGTTCGGATTCCCGTCAAAAAAAATGATGGTGATAGGAATCACGGGCACGAAAGGCAAAACTTCAACCGCGAACTTCATCTGGTCGTGCCTTGCCGCCGGCGGGTTTAAAGCCGGAATCATCACCACGGCAAACATCAAAATCGGCGAGAGAGAGCTGCTCAATACATACCACATGACGATGCCTGGGAGATTCACCATTCAGCGATTATTGGCGCAAATGGTTCGGGACGGATGCACTCACTGCATCGTGGAAACCACGTCCGAAGGCATAAAGCAATATAGAACTGCCGGTATTTATTACGACATCGTTGTGTTCACTAATCTTTCCCCCGAGCACCTCGAAGCGCACAACGACGACTTCGAGGAATATAAATCCACAAAAGGCAAAATTTTCAAAAATCTCGCGCGCCATTCAAACAAAAATCTCATGGGGAAGAAAATCGAAAAGACAATCATCGCGAATGGCGACAGCCAGTATTCCCCGTACTACTTGAGTTTTCCCGCTGATAAAAAAATCACATTTGGAATGAGTTCTGAAACAGATTATACGGCGCGGAACATTCATCCGAACTCCGCGGGAACCGATTTTGAAGTGAAGGGCAAAAAATTCACCATACACATCTTGGGCACCTTTAACGTCTACAACGCGCTCCCCGCGATAATCATCTCCCGCCTTTTAGACATCAACGACGCGCTTATTTCAAAGGGCCTCGATGATCTCAAAAAGATTCCCGGCAGAATGGAAATTATTGATGAAGGGCAAAACTTCTTGGTGCTTGTTGACTATGCCCATGAGATGCAAAGTATGGCCCACGCGCTCCAAACCGTCGATGAGTTGAAGGCGCTTAGATCAAAAACGATCATTCTTGTCGGAGCAGAAGGCGGCGGACGAGACAAGGCAAAGCGCCCGATCATTGGCGAGCTTTCCGCGAAAATGGCTGATTACGTCGTTGTATCGAATGTTGATCCATACGAAGACGATCCGAAACAAATTCTTGAAGACATCGCTACCGTTGCGGAAAAATTCGGGAAAACGCGCGACAAAAACCTTTTCGTTATCGAAGACAGAAGAGAGGGAATCAGAAAAGCCCTCGCGCTTGCGAAGAAAAGCGATATCGTACTCATCACCGGCAAGGGCGCGGAACAATCAATCATCATCGGCGGCGTCCGATCGTGGTGGGACGACAGGACTGTCACGCGAGAAGAACTCAAAAGACGCCTATCCCAAGAATCTTCTAAGCGTTTGGCCTCCGCGCCCTCGTCCTCAAAAACTCATACGCCTGCCTAAACACCCTCTGGCTGTCTTTGTATTTTCCTAAGATATTTTTTGCGTCGCGGATTAAAAACCATCCGTATCCTTCATGCTCGGAAGAAACTTTTATATCCACCGTCCGTGTTTCGGCGAGGTAAAATATAACGATCTTGAACACTTGCTGTCCCTGACGCTTGAAATAAAACCTCTCGTGCGCCTTAAAATCTTTTATAAGCCGAATGTCTTGGTTCGCAAGACCGGTTTCTTCCCGAACCTCGCGGAGCGCCGCCGCTAAACTATCCTCTTCTTTTTCTATCTTCCCTTTCGCGAAATTCCAATAGTTGTGTCCGTGGTAAAGCAACAAAAACTTGGGTCCTTCTTGAGTCCTTCTGAAAACTATGATCCCAGCGGAAATTTCTTTTTTCATCTCGTTAGAGATATTAATATATTGATTGTTCTACTTACTTCGTCGCGTTGTAGAGCGCCTGAATCTCGGCGGCGGAAAGAGCGCGGTTGTAGATGCGAACATCATCTACGGTAGATGCTGATGGAGAGCCATTTGAACCCATTCTAATCGGCGAAGTATTATTCAGATCACTTCCTGCCGAAGTATCTTCGACTTTAAACAAACCATCAACATATAATTGAGTAGTTGCTCCAGACCTTCTTGCAAGAATATGGTGCCAGCCATTTGAAAGAACACCGCTATCTATATTAACGTCAAAAGTTCCACCTGCGTCAGAAGCCTGTTCAAAACGAACTTGATTTGTAAATGTTGACGTTAGTAAAAATCCCCATGTATGAGCGACAGCACTGGCCGAACCACCTTTCGTAACTATTCCAGGCCAAAGGGATGCATTTATAGGAATTTTTACCCAAAAACCGACCGTAAAATCACCCGTTCCAAAATCAAGCAAATTATTATCTGCTATATTTACATAATCATCCACCCCGTCAAAACTAATGGCGGTTGACCCCACTTGCCCTCCCGTCCATGTCGGGCCATTGGTAAGGGTGCCTGTGTTTCCTCCCCCGCTCGAGTCTCCCGCAGTCGTCCCTCCTCCCTCGTCAAATCTCCAGTAGCCCACCAGTCCTCCCCG